>ERZ857984.830-NODE-830-length-31685-cov-5.884983_pt1 | contig 31685 bp, 23 predicted proteins | sample MGYA00519914_ERZ857984 | MGnify/ENA primary metagenome ERZ857984 (study PRJEB31778, sample SAMEA3449417) | human gut metagenome | biome: human gut; feature: human-associated habitat; material: faeces | place: United Kingdom | collected 2010/2012 ... | reverse complement strand
TTCGTCGTTCCATACGGCGATGGACTCGACGTCGGTGACATCGGTGAAATCGATGGTATCGTGCTTTGTGGAGGTGAGCACCGGCTGGAGCGCAATGCCGCGGCCGTATTTGGAGGCGTGGAGCAGCGGATAATAAATCGTCTGGCACCATGCGGGGCCGTTTTCTTCGGTCATAATGGGTGCGATGACGTTGACGAGCTGTGCCATGCACGCCATTTTTACGCGGTCGGAGTGCTTCATCAGCGTGATGAGCATGAGGCCGACGAGCAGGGCGTCTTCAAAATCGTAGTGGTCTTCGAGCAGGTGCGGCGCGATCTGCCACGGGCGGTTCTTCATGGTGTCGGCATCGGTGGCATCGGCGTGGAACCAGACGTTCCATTCGTCGAAGCTGAGGTTGATGTTTTTCTTTGCGCGCTTCTTCGCCTTGACGAAATCGCACGTGGAGATGACGGTTCGGATGAAGTGATCCATGTCGTCGCTCTGGGCGAGGAAGTTTGCGGTATCGTTGAAGCGGTTGCCGTAGTACTGGTGCAGGGAGATGTAATCGACACTGTCATACGCCCAAGAGAGCGCGGTGTTTTCCCACTCCGGGAATGTGGGCATGCCCGTGCTGGAGCTGCCGCAGAGCACGAGCTCGATGGACGGGTCAATCTGCTTCATGGCTTTGGCGGTCTCGTCGGCAAGGTGGCCGTATTCGTCGGCGGTCTTGTGGCCGGTTTGCCACGGGCCGTCCATTTCATTGCCGAGGCACCAGACCTTGATGTTGTGCGGGTCTTTGACGCCGTGCTTGACACGCAGGTCGCTGTATTTGGTGCCGGACGGGTGGTTGCAGTATTCGAGCAGGTTGCACGCGGCTTCAATGCCGCGTGTGCCGAGGTTGACGGCCTGCATGATCTGCGTGTCGGCTTTTTTCGCCCACTTTGCGAACTCGTTGATGCCGATATAGTTCGGCTCTGTGCTGCGCCATGCAAGCTCAAGACGCTTCGGGCGGTCTTCTACGGGACCTACGCTGTCTTCCCAGTAGAAATTGGAGACGAAGTTACCGCCGGGGTAACGGACGATCGGCACTTGCAGCTCGCGCACGAGGTCGAGTACGTCGCGGCGGAAGCCGTCTTCATCGGCAGTGGGGTGGCCCGGCTGCCAGATGCCGCCGTATACTGCACGGCCGAGGTGCTCGATGAACGAGCCGTAGATGCGCTTATCGATTTTAGAAATTTGGAAATCTTTTTCAATGGTGAGTTTTGCCTGTTTTGCCATAGACCTGATCTCTCCTCAGAAGTTGTATGTACAATTTATGTGTTCATTTTAGCTTGAAAGCCTTGGATTGTCAACCTATTTCGGCGGAATTCTTTTGCTGTGTGCCGAAAAGTGAAGCGCGGATTTGTGCAGTTTGGCGGGAGAAAATTCTGTGCGGCAGAAGAAAAGTTAAAATAAAGATAGTTTTAAGTGAAAACAACGTCCTTATTTTTGAACACAATTCCTGCTATACTATTGCTGTAAACGAAAAAACGGAGGGCTTATATGAAAACGTATTTGGCGGTGGACATTGGGGCTTCAAGCGGGCGGCACATTTTGGGGTGGCTCGAGGACGGAAAACTGAAGCTGAAAGAAATCTACCGTTTTAAAAACGGGGCGGAAGACCAAAACGGCCATTTGTACTGGGACATTGACCGCCTTGAAAGCGAAGTGATAGACGGCATTGCGGCGTGTGAGACTGCGCCCGAGAGTGTGGCGGTGGACACGTGGGCAGTGGATTATGTTTTGCTCGGTAAAAACGGAGAACGCATCTGCCCGGCGGTGGCGTACCGCGACAGCCGCACGGAGACGGTGCCGGACGAGCTGGAAAAAACGGTGCCGTTTGCGTGGCTGTACGGAAGAACGGGCATTCAGATGCAGAAGTTCAACACGGTGTATCAGCTGGCGGCGCAGAAAAAAGAAATGCCGGATGTATTTGAAAAGGCCGAAAAGTTTTTGATGATCCCGGATTATCTGGCATACAAGCTTTCGGGCGTGGCCGTGAACGAATACACAAATGCGAGCACGACGGCGATGGTCTCGGCAGAACATAAGACATGGGACAAGGAGATCATAGCGCGGGTGGGTTTGCCGGAGAAAATCTTCGGCGCGCTGCACAAGCCGGGTGAAGCGCTCGGCGGGCTGACGGAGCGCGTGAAGGAGAAGGTCGGCTTTGATTTGACGGTGCGGCTTGCGGCTTCGCACGACACGGCTTCCGCGTTTTTGGCGGTGCCGGCGAAGGATGAGAACGCGGTGTTCCTTTCGAGCGGCACGTGGAGCCTCATTGGCGTGGAGCTGAAAGCGCCGGTGACGAACGACGAGAGCCGTGCGCAGAATTTTACGAATGAGGGCGGGTATGAGTACCGCTATCGGTATTTGAAAAACATCATGGGCCTTTGGATGCTGCAGAATATGCGGCAGGAGATTGGAGACGAGAACAGCTTTGATAAGTTGACGGAGCTTGCGCAGAGCGCGGCGGACTATAAGGGTCGTGTGGACGTGAACGCAGAGTGCTTTTTGGCGCCGAAAAACATGTGTGCGGCGGTGAAAAACGAGCTTATGAAGCAAGGCTTCAAAGAACCGACGGTGCCGGAGATGCTCTCCTGTGTATACCACAGTCTGGCGGAAAGCTACGCCGAGACGATAAAGGCACTTGAAAAGCTGACGGGCAAAGTATATACGAGTTTAAATATCGTCGGCGGCGGCAGTCGGGACGAATATTTGAATAAACTCACGGCGAAGGCCTGCGGGCTGCCCGTGTATGCGGGCCCGACAGAGGGCACGGCCATCGGTAATCTCATCGTGCAGACGATCGCGGACGGCGAGCTTGCGAGCGTACAGCAGGCGCGCGACGTGATACGGGACAGCTTTGAAATTAAAATTTACGAACCCTGAAAAGTGTATTATAATAGAGTAAAAACAAAACGGAAAGGACGATAAAATGCTGAAAGGTAAAACGGTTTTACTGGGCGTGACGGGCAGCATTGCGGCGTACAAAATTGCGGGGCTTGCGAGTATGCTGAAAAAGCAGCACGCGGATATTACGGTGCTGATGACGCAGAACGCCACGAATTTTATCAACCCCATTACATTTGAGACTTTGACGGGCAACAAGTGCCTCATCGATACGTTCGACCGCAATTTCCAGTACAGCGTGGAGCACGTTGCGCTGGCAAAGCGCGCGGACATTGTGCTCATCGCCCCCGCAAGCGCGAATGTCATCGGCAAAATTGCGAACGGCATTGCGGACGACATGCTGACGACGACCGTGATGGCGTGCCGCTGCCCGATTTTGATTTCGCCTGCGATGAACACGAATATGTTCTTGAACCCCATTGTGCAGGATAATCTTGCAAAACTGAGACGCTTCGGGTACACGGTGATCGAGCCGGACAGCGGGTATTTGGCTTGCGGTGATATAGGCGCGGGGAAAATGCCCTCCGAAAAGACGCTGTTTGACTGGATCATGCAGACGATCGGTGCGGAGAAAGATCTTGCGGGGCAGAAAATCCTCGTGACGGCGGGCGCAACGGCGGAGAAGATCGACCCTGTGCGGTTCATCACGAACCACTCGACAGGTAAAATGGGCTGCGCGCTTGCACGCCGTGCGGCGATGCGCGGTGCGGACGTGACGCTCGTCTGCGCGAACATGACCGTGGAACCGCCCCCGTTTGTGACGGTGGTGAAAGCGGAATCTGCGGAAGATATGTTCAACGCGGTGACGAGCCGTGCGCCGAAGATGGACGTCATCATCAAAGCGGCTGCGGTGGCGGATTACCGCCCGAAAACGGTCGCCGAGGAGAAAATCAAAAAGCACGACGGCGGCATGAGCATTGAGCTTGAGCGCACGCAGGACATTTTGGCGTACCTCGGCGCGCACAAGCCCGCAGGGCAGTTCCTCTGCGGCTTTGCGATGGAGACCGAGAATCTCATTGAAAACGCGCGTGGAAAGCTCGAGCGCAAGAACCTCGATATGATCGCGGCGAACAGCCTGCGCACGAAGGGTGCGGGCTTTGCGGGCGATACGAACGTGGTGACACTGCTGACAAAAGACGAAACAGAGGAGTTGCCGATGCTCTCAAAAGACGAGACGGCAGACCGCATTTTAACAAAAATCAACACGCTTAGGAAAGGATGAACGATATGACACAGTATGAGGCGGCAAAAAAGCGCTATACCGAGCGCGGTGTGGACGCCGACGCTGCCATCAACACGCTGAAAAGCGTGCCGGTCTCTCTGCACTGCTGGCAAGGCGACGACGTGCGCGGCTTTGACGGCGACCCGAATGCCCCGCTGACGGGCGGCATTCAGACGACGGGCAACTACCCCGGCCGTGCGCGCACGCCGGAGGAGCTGATGGCGGACATCGACGAGGTGCTGCGCCTTTGCCCCGGCACGAAGAAGCTGAATTTACACGCGAGCTACGCGATCTTCACCGAAGAAAACGGCGGCTGGGTGGACAGAGATAAGCTGGAGCCGAAGCACTTTGCGCCGTGGGTGAAGTTCTGTAAGGAGCGCGGACTGGGATGTGACTTTAACCCGACGTATTTTTCGCACCCGAAGTGCGACCCGCTGACGCTCTCGAGCCCGAACCCGGAGACGCGCAAATTCTGGGTGGAGCACGGTAAGGCTTGTATCCGCATTTCGCAGTATCTGGCGGAGGAGCTCGGTCAGCCGTGCATCATGAACATCTGGACGGGCGACGGACTGAAAGATATTCCCGCCGACCGCATGACGCCGCGCATGCTGTATAAAGAGTCTCTCGATGAGATTCTCTCTGAGCCGTACGATTTTAACCTTGTAAAGCCGTGTGTGGAATCGAAGGTGTTCGGTATCGGGGTGGAGGCGTACACGGTGGGCAGTGCGGAATTTGCGCTGAGCTATGCGGCGATGAATAAAGATAAGTGCATCCCGCTGCTCGATAACGGCCACTATCACCCGACGGAGGTCGTATCCGATAAAATTCCGGCGATGCTGACGTTCTTCCCGGAGATTGCGCTGCACATCACGCGCGGCGTGCGCTGGGACAGCGACCACGTGGTGCTGTTTGACGACGAGACAAAGGAGATTGCGAAGGAGATCGTGCGCTGCGGCGGGCTTTCGGGTCGTGTTAAGATTGCGCTCGATTACTTTGACGCGTCCATCAACCGTATCGGCGCGTGGGTGACGGGCTTCCGCAATGTACAGAAGGCGCTGTTGTTCGCACTGTTGCAGCCGACGGAGGAGCTGACGAAGCTGCAGAACGAGCAGGACTTCACGTCTTTGATGATCCGCGCGGAGGAGTTGAAAACGATGCCGTTCGGCGACGTTTGGGCGGAATACTGCAAAGAGCAGAATGTCCCCGCAGACGACATGGCGTGGCTTTCTGAAATTAAAAAATACGAAAACGAAGTGCTTTTAAAGCGCTGAGGAGGTATATAAAAATGATGACGGAAATTCCCGCAGTACGCGGTTTTATCCGCATGTGCACGGATGGCTGGGAGCAGGGCTGGCACGAACGAAACGGCGGCAACCTGACCTACCGCATGAAGCCGGAGGAAGTGGAGCAGTGCCGCCCGTTTTTCACCGCGCCGCGCGAGTGGAACAGCATGGGCGTGCAGGCAGATAACTTAAAGGGCGAGTATTTCATCACGACGGGCAGCGGCAAGTTTTTGCGCAATGTGCAGGATGACCCGGAGCACAACATCGGTATTGTAGAGATCAACGATGCGGGCGACAGCTGGCGCATTGTGTGGGGCCTTGAGAACGGCGCGCGCCCGACGAGCGAATTCCCGAGCCACTTTATGAACCACAGTGTGCGCAAGGCGGCGACGAAAGGCGCTTACCGTGTCATTTACCACGCGCACACGCCGAATCTCATCGCGATGACGTACATCATGCCGCTGACGGCGCGCGACTTTACGCGTGCTTTATGGCAGAGCGCCACGGAGTGCCCGGTGGTGTTCCCCGGCGGCGTGGGCGTGGTGCCGTGGATGGTGCCGGGCGGCACCGACATCGCCCGCGCGACCGCCGACGCCATGGTCGAGCGCAGCGCCTGCGTCTGGGCGCAGCACGGCATGTTCGCCAGCGCGCCGACGTTCGACGAGGCGTTCGGCATGATCCACGCGGTGGAGAAGGCGGCGGACGTGTGGCTGCGGGCGCAGACGGCGGCGCGCGCCCTGGGGACGGATCCGCTCGAGATCCCCGACGCCGGCCTGCGCGAGTCGCATCCGCACGACATCGTGATGACCACCGAAGCGCCGAACTACACCGGCTTCCACAACTGATAGGCCGATGCCGATCGGTTCATAGGATTCGGCTCATATGAATATGATGGCGGGCTCCCCTCACGATTTGCGAGGGGAGCCCGCCATCTTGTGCATATAGGCCCGACCGCGTCGAATCGGCTCCGCCGCCCGCGTCGTGGCGGGCGCGGGCAGGCCTACCGCAGCCGCATCCAGACGGACGTATCCTGCGGCAGCCGGCCGTCATCGGTGAGCGGCGCGGACGAGAGCAGCACCTCGCCGTCGGGCAGCGAAACCGGTGTGGCGCCGAAATTCGTCAGATTCGCCCAACCGTTGGCACGACGGTAGGCGATCACGCCGCCGGGCTGGCCGTCGGCGCCGTCGCGCATGCCGCTCGGACGGTTCTCGGGAAGCAACGTGCAACTGGTGTCCGGAGTCTGCATCTCGTGACGCAGCCGCAGCACGCGACGATAGAAGTTCAGCATGGAGCCGTCGTCGGCGTCCTGGATGTCCATGGCGAAATCCTTGAACCACGCGGGCTGCGGGAGGTGTGGTTCGGCGTCACTGACGGCAGGGGAGAACCCGAACGAGCCGGCATGGACGTGCCTCTTGTCGGACGTGTACGTCTCGGGCACGTCGGACGCGACCCAGGGCAGCGGCACGCGGCAGCCGTCACGGCCCTTGGTGGACTGCGCCCGCGAGGTGCGCAGGCCGGAGGGATCCTCGATGCGGTCCCATGGAATATCCGCCACCTCGAACAGGCCCAGCTCCTCGCCCTGATACACGTAGGCCGAGCCGGGCAGCGCCATTTCGAGCATCAGTGCGGCGCGTGCCCGCAATGCGCCGGCCTGGCGATCCTCGATATAGGTGGTGCCGTCACGCAGCAGCCAGTCGTTGGCGATCTGATGGTATTCGCCGGTCGGCACTTGCGGCAGCGCGTAACGCGTGGCGTGGCGCGGTACATCATGGTTGCTCATCACCCAGGTGGACGTCGAGCCCGACATCTCGGCGCACGCCAGCCCCTCGTCGATGGCTTTGCTCATCGCGTTGAAGGTCCAATCCGCCTTGGCGAACTCGAAGTTGAACACCTGCCCCAGTTCATCCGGTGACGCGTACAGGTACTGGCGTTCCGGCCGGACCCATGCCTCGGCGACCGCGAAGCGCGGGGGATCGTAGCGGTTGAACACCTCTCGGCGCCACTCACGGTAGATGTCGTGCACCTCGTCGCGGTCGAGCACTGGGTGGGATCCGTCCGCGGGCATGTCGTTCGTGCTCATCACCACGTAGTCGTCGAGGTCGTCGCGGTCGAGGTCCTTGGTGAGCCCGTGCGCCACATCGATGCGGAACCCGTCCACGCCGTGATCGCACCAGAAACGCAGCGTCTCAAGGAAATCGGCGCGCACGTCCGGGTTCTTCCAGTTCCAGTCGGGCTGCTCCTTGGCGAACATGTGCAGGTACCATTGGCCGTCGTCCACGCGCGTCCATGCCGGACCTCCGAAATGGTTCTGCCAGCGGGTCGGCGGCTCGTCGCCGTTCGGGCCCTTGCCGTCGCGGAAGATGTACCGGTCGCGCGCAGGGGAGCCGGGGCCGTCCGCCAGCGCCTGACGGAACCAGGGGTGCAGGTGGGAGCTGTGGTTGGGCACGATGTCCACCACCACTTTGATGTCTGCCGCATGCGCGGCGGCGGCCAGCCGGTCGAAGTCGTCCATCGAGCCGAGCTTCGGATCCACGTCACGGTAGTCGGCCACGTCGTAGCCGCCGTCCGCGAGTTCGCTCGGGTAGAAGGGCGACAGCCAGATCGCGTCGACGCCCAGCTGCCGCAGATAGGGGATCCGCCCGGTGATGCCATTGATGTCGCCCAGACCGGAGCCGGTGGTGTCCTGGAAGCTGCGCGGGTAGACCTGGTAGACCACGGCCTGCCGCCACCACAGTGCCGGGTCGGTCTCGGCATCGTGCCGCGTCGTGATAGATTGCGTTTCCTCTGCCATGTAGTCCTCCTGGCCGTATGCATGTACCGCTGCCGTTCCTGCGCTGCCATTTTTGCGCTGCCGTAATGGCGCGCGGCCGGCCGCGTCCCGAATGTCCAAGATTATATCCGTCCCGTTTCCCCCGAAGCGGCGGGTCATGTCGTGCCGCGACACCAAGCTTCCGTCGTGCCCGCGTGTCTTCTTAGCGGCGCTTTAGCGGGGTCATAATTGGATAGGGCAAGAGCATGACGCGCTGATCGTCGACCGCCGGCTGCCCGACGGCGACGGGCTGGATTTGATTCGCACCCTGCGCGGCTCCGGCGTCACTACACCTGCGCTGATGCTGACCGCGCTCGCGCAGGTGGACGACATCGTGGAAGGGCTGGACTGCGGCGTGAACGACTACCTGACCAAGCCGTTCCACTTCATTGAACTGCAGGACCGGTTGCGCGCGCTGCTGCGGGGGTTCAACGCCCAGACGGCCAGCGTGGTGGTGGGCGACTGGCTGCTCAAGCCGCACTCCGGCATCATCGAGGATCCAGACGGCAGTGCGGTGTCGCTCGGGTGCGCGCGTCATCGCCAATGGGCGCAGATCCGCGTGTCCGACCATGGGCCGGTCATCGGCGGCGATCCCGAACGACTGTTCCGCCGCTTCGCCCGGGACGATGACGGCACCGCGCACCAAGGGTACGAGCTCGGCCTCGCGCTCGCCCGTGACGTGGCGAACCGGTATGGGGGGCTCGGTCGCGGTGGAGTCCTCGTCCCCGTCCGGCACTACGATGCTGCTCTCTTTCCCGCTGGCCTGACGGTGCGTCCCCGGTCTGCTATAGCCTGTAACGTTCCCTAGGAAAACACAGCAGGAAAGGCGGCTTGCGATGGTCGACAGCCATGATGCGGAAACGTACAGCGCGAAGGATTCGCGCCTGATCTGGATTGATTGCGAGATGACGGGACTTGACATCTTCGGTGGCGACGAGCTCGTCGAAGTGTCCGTGGTCCCGACCGATTTCGACCTCAACGTGTTGGACGAAGGCGTGGACTACGTCATCAAGCCGTCCGACGCCGCCGTCGCGCACATGAACGACTTCGTGCGCGCCATGCACACCCGTTCCGGGCTCATCAACGAATGGGAGCACGGCCTGAGCCTCGAAGAGGCGGAACGCAAGGTCACCGAATACGTGCTGCGGTTCACGCCGGACGGAGTCAGGCCGCTGCTCGCGGGCAACACCATCGGCTCCGACAAAAAATTCCTCGACCATTACATGCCGGGTCTCATGAGCCATCTGCACTACCGCAGCGTGGACGTGAGCACGCTGAAGGAGCTCGCGCGCCGCTGGTACCCCGCGGTGTATGAGAACCGCCCCGCCAAGAACGGCGGGCACCGCGCCCTCGCCGACATCATCGAGTCGCTGGACGAGCTTCGCTACTACCGTCAGGCGTTCATGGCGCCGGCTCCCGGCCCGAACGAGGCCGAGTCGAAGGCCATCGCCGACCAGATCGTCGCCACCAGCCTGCTGAATAAGTAGCCGGCCGGTCTCGAAAAACAGAAAACGTCACGCACACGACTGAGAGGAACGACACCATGACCGCGAACGATTGGACCGCCATCTGCGACAAGCCGCACGACATCCGCCTGATCGTGGCGGACATGGATGGCACGCTGCTGGACGGCGACAGCAACATCCCCGATGGCTTCTGGCCGCTGCTCGACGAGCTGCACGCCAAGGGTGTCGAGTTCGTGCCGGCTTCCGGCCGCCAGCTCGCCACGCTGCGCTCCATGTTCGCGGACCGCGTCGACGGCGCCATGTCGTATATCGCGGAGAACGGCAACGTCGTGGTCGCCGACGACAACGTCATCGACGTGCACGGGGTGAGCTGGGACATCACGCGTACGCTGATCGATCTGGTGGACGCCGCGGTGGCGTCGGGCTCGCATGACATCGGACTCGTGGTATGCGGTCTGAACACGGCGTACATCCAGCGGCAGGACAGGCCGTTCGTCGAGGAATGCTCCAAATACTACAAGGCGCTGCGCATCGTGGACGACCTGCACGAGGTGCTGGAGACCGAGGACGAAACCGTGCTGAAACTGGCGATCTTCGATTTCGGCGACGCGCAGGGCATGGCCGCGAACCTGCTGGGCGATGTGGAACGCACCCATCAGGTGGTGGCATCCGGAGCGCACTGGGTCGATATCATGAATCCCGGAACCGACAAGCGGCAGGGTGTCGTCGCGCTGCAGCGGCATCTCGGCGTCACGCCCGTGCAGACGGCGGTGTTCGGCGACTATCTCAACGATTTGCAGATGCTCGACGCCGGCGAATGGTCGTTCGCCATGGCCAACGCGCATCCGGATCTGAAACGCGCGGCGCGGTACATCGCGCCGGCCAACACCGAGCACGGCGTGCTGCAGGTGGTCCGCCGGCTGGTCTGAGCCCGCAGGCGAGCGATGTCATACGCCAGGGCGCGCGGATCGTGCGTGATGCATGAGCTTAAGGAGGGCATATGCGGCAGTCTGAGGCGCTCGCGATTCTGAACGCCGGCGCGAACGTGTTCCTGACAGGTGCGCCCGGCGCAGGAAAGACGTACGTGCTGAACGAGTTCATCCGGCAGGTGCGCGCAGACAGCGCGAACGTGGCCGTCACCGCGTCAACGGGCATCGCCGCCACGCATATCGACGGCCAGACCATCCACTCGTGGAGCGGCGTCGGACTCGCCAACGTGCTGACGCCAAATCTGCTGAAGACCATCAAGACCCGTCGTCGGCGCAAGATACAGGCGGCCGACGTGCTCATCATCGACGAGGTGTCGATGATGCACGCTTGGCTGTTCGACATGGTCGATCAGGTGTGCCGTGAAGTGCGGCATGATCCTCGGCCGTTCGGCGGATTGCAAGTGGTACTGTCCGGCGACTTCTTCCAGCTGCCGCCGGTCTCCGTGTCCGGGCGCGACCGCGACGTGCTGCCGCCCGGCCCGGATTTCGTGGCGTCCCGCGAACGGTATGCGAAGGCCGGACTCAATCCGGAAGGATTCGTCACCGAATCGCTGGTGTGGGGCGAACTCGCGCCGGTCATCTGCTATCTGACCGAGCAGCATCGTCAGGACGACGGCCGGCTGCTGCACGTGCTCACCGACATCCGCGCCGGATGCGTGGATCAGGATGACCGTGACGCGCTCGTCACGCGGCTCGGTGTGACACCGAAGCCGGGCGAGGTGGCGGTCCACCTGTTCCCCGTCAACCGGCAGGCCGATAATCTCAACGATTCCAGGCTCGCGCGGATAGGCGAGGAGCCGCACGAGTTCCATGCCGAGCAGATGGGGCCGGCCCACCTGGTCGAACGGCTCAAGCGCAACATGCTGGCGCCGGAGTGCCTCGTGCTCAAGACCGGTGCCGCCGTCATGGCACTGCGCAACGACGCCGACCACCAGTATGTCAACGGTTCGCTCGGTACCGTGCGCGGCTTCGCCAATGAGAACAAGGGCGGTTGGCCCATCGTGGAATTCGAGAACGGCAACATCGTCACGATGAAGCAGGCCACGTGGGAGATGATGGACGGCGACACGGTGATGGCGTCCGTGGCGCAGGTGCCGTTGCGATGCGCATGGGCGATCACCATCCACAAGTCGCAGGGGATGACCCTCGACCGGGCGGTGATGGATCTGAGCCGCACGTTCGCGCCCGGCATGGGATATGTGGCGCTCTCGCGTGTGGAACGCATGGGCGGATTGTATCTTGCCGGCGTCAACGAGCGCATGTTCGCGGTTTCGGCGGATGCAGTGATGCTCGACGGCGATTTGCGCGGCAGGTCACAGGCCGCCAGCGCGCGGCTGGGCGACGAGGGCGTGGCTGCGTTCCGGCCGCAAACGCCTCACGAGGACGAGCCTGCTGGCGAATTCGAACAAGCCGAGCTGTTCTAGCGGTGGCTGCTTTCGGATATGGGACTGTTATTGGGCGGAGGAAGACATCAATCCCGCGTGGAGATGGTGCTGATGGGACTTTCGCCGGGTAGCGGTGCGCTAGCGCAGCTGTGAGATGCGTTTTCCGAGTGATTGCACCGATTCGAGGCTTGCCTCGTAGTGCGCGGCGGCACCGAATATCCAGCGCAGGTTGCGGGTCGCGCTGTCGGCCATCGGATGGCATGTACGCAGCCATGCGGTGGCGGCCAATGCCGGCAGCAGCACATATGCGGCAATCGCCACGAGGTTTTTCTCAACCATGCGATTGCTGAAATCGGCGATCGCGATGACGGTAAGGCTCAAAGCGCTGATGAAGGCGACGATGATGCGCTCGGCGACATATTGCCCGGGCCGATAAGACAGGCGGCTCCCGCGAGCATAGTGAAGACAGCCACGCTGACGGCTTCGGACATGTATCTCGGCAGCATCAGCAGGTCGCACAGCAGCATCAGCGACACGGGCAAAGAGAAAGAGGCGTACAGGGACCATGCGCGCAACGGTTGACGGCCTTTCTGATGAACCGCCCGCAGTGCTATCGTCACGCAGCCCAGACCGAACAGCACCGCGCCGGGCGGCAATGAGCAGAACAAGCCCGGTACTGTGCCGGATGGCACGTCGGGTGGCTCGTCTTCCGCCAAGCCGGGCGCGAACACGGGCGTAGTTGCCGGGGGCAAGACGTCCGCGGCCGATTCGCTGGCCCATACCGGTATCGACATGTCGCTGGTGACCGTCCTGGCGATGGCCATGCTGGCGGCCGGCATTACCCTCGAACGGCTGCGCCGGATGACGCGGTAAGCGCGGCACGGCCGCGAGGCCAATACGAAGGCCGCTCGCTCGGTGAGCTCCGGGTGGGTGGCCTTTTTCAATACTGCGGGTTTGCCGAACTGAACCGGGCCCGCAATGTCCCCGAACGCGAATACCTTGGAACCCATGAGTTCCAAAGCACTTCGAATGTCCACCATGTTCCTGCGCACGCTGCGCGAGGATCCCGCCGACGCCGACACCGATTCGGCGAAACTGCTGCTGCGCGCCGGCTATGTGCGCAAGGCGGCTCCCGGTATCTGGACCTGGCTGCCGCTGGGTCTGAAGGTCCTCAACAAGATCGAGGCCATCGTCCGCGAGGAGATCGACGGCATCGGCGCCCAGGAGGTCCACTTCCCGGCGCTGCTGCCGCGCGAGCCGTATGAGGCCACCCACCGCTGGGAGGAATACGGCGAGAACCTGTTCCGTCTGAAGGACCGTCACGAGGCCGACTACCTGCTCGCCCCCACGCATGAGGAAATGTTCACGCTGCTGGTCAAGGACATGTACTCCTCGTACAAGGACCTGCCGGTCACGCTCTACCAGATCCAGACCAAGTACCGCGACGAGTTCCGTCCGCGCGCGGGCCTGATCCGCGGCCGCGAGTTCATCATGAAGGACGCTTACTCGTTCACCATCGACGAGGAGGGCATGAAGAAGGCGTACTACGACGAGCGCGGCGCCTACGAGCGCATCTTCCAGCGTCTCGACCTGAAGTACGTGCCCGTGTTCGCGATGTCCGGCCCGATGGGTGGTTCCGCGTCCGAGGAGTTCCTGGCCCCCATGGCGATTGGCGAGGACACGTTCGCGCTGGCGCCCTCCGGCAAGGCGTGGAACGTCGAGGCGTTGACCACCCCAGAGCTGCCGGCCGTGGACAGCTCCGCCGTGCCCGTGATGGAAAGCCGTGAAACCCCGGATTCCAGGACCATCGAGGATCTGGTCGCCACCGCCAACCGTCTGTACCCGCGTGAGGACGGTCGCGAATGGACTGCCGCCGACACGTTGAAGACCGTGGCCGTGACTGTGCTGCACCCCGAGGATGATGATCATGAGGGGCCGTGGCGCGAGGTCATCGCCGTGGCGCTGCCCGGTGACCGTCAGGTCGATATGAAGCGTCTTGAGGCGCAGTTCGCGCCCTCCGAGCTGGAGGAATCCACCGAGGACGATTTCAAGGCCCATCCCGAGATGGTGGCCGGCTACATGGGGCCGATGGTCTTCGGCAAGCAGGGCGAGGCCGCGGGCGTCGCCGAACCGGTGCGCTTCTTCATCGACGCGCACGTGGCTGAGGGCACTGAGTGGATCATCGGCGGCGACGAGGCGGGCAAGCACCGCTTCCACGCCGTGTACGGCCGTGATTTCAAGGCCGACGGCACTGTCGAGGCGGTCGAGGTGCGTCATGGCGACATGAGCCCGGATGGTTCCGGCCCGCTGAGCTTCGAGCGCGGCGTGGAGATTGGCCAGGTGTTCCAGCTTGGCCTCAAGTACTCCAAGGCGCTTGACCTCAAGGTGCTCGACCAGAACGGCAAGACTGTGCCCGTGTGGATGGGCTGCTACGGCATCGGTGTCTCCCGCGTGCTCGCCTGCATCGCTGAGACGCATCATGACGAGCGCGGTCTGGCATGGCCGGCCGTCATCGCGCCCGCCCAGGTGCACGTCGTCGCCACCGGCAAGGATGCGGCGGCGTTCGACGCGGCCGAGAAGCTGGTCGCAGAACTGGAGGAGCGCGGCATCGAGGTCATCTACGACGACCGCAAGAAGGTCTCCCCGGGCGTCAAGTTCAAGGACGCCGAGCTGATCGGCGTGCCGCTGATTGCAGTCGCCGGCCGTGACACCGTGAATAACGGAACAATCGAGATCCGCAACCGTGACAGCTCCGATTCCGTCGCCGTGCCGGTCGCCGACGCTGCGCAGACGCTGGCGTCGCGTCTGGACACGCTGCTCGGCAAGTAGTCCGGCTGCTTCTCCTGATCGCTCGAAGTGGGGGGTCTTTCATGCGAAAGACCCCCCACTTCTGCGTTTTATTCCTTCTTCACCCAGCGAAAGTCCCGTTTACGCATGCTCGGATGGGACTTTCGCAGGATGGGGGCCCGACTGGCGCATGTCTGTCACCATGAGGTGAGGGCGGTGGCGGCTAGCATCGGCACGAATATCAGGTCCAATGCCAGGAAGCTGCCCGCGACGCACTGCCATGAAGCATCACGTTGTTCCGCGACGCAGCGGCGTATCGACTTCATTTCTCCGGGAATCCATGCGATCAGCGTCAGGAACGCCAATACCGCCAGCAGGATGTTGGTCTGCTTGTTGCGCAGAAATGCAAGCACTATGCAGATTGCTATGAGCAATGCGACGAATCCCAGGCAGGATAAGACGTACGCGATGATGCGCAGACGATTCATCGCCGTGCCGTTCTGCCTTGCGCTGCTCGCCCCAGTGACAGCGGCCATGATTACGGCAAGCGTCAGGGCGATGCCGGCGGTGATGAGACCGGGAATCCATGTCTGCGGTGAGCTGGAGACATACAGCTGCTCTGCTGCGCGGCCGGTGGTCGAATCGGTCAGTCCCGGCACATGCGGACCGAACGTCAGAAACATGGCGAAGTGTCCGATGGAAGCGCCCAATGCGCTGATGATGAATTGCAGGACGAGAACATTGGCGATGGCGACGATCCAGGGCCGATTGTTGAAGACGCCGCCCAATATCCATAACACGACGCCCCCGGGGCCAAACAGCACGGGCAGAACCGCGATCGGCCACCAGTCGCCCGCCAGGGTGATGCCGAACATGTGCAGATACCATTCCCCCATCCGCGCGCTGTCACGGGTCTGGAATGTATACCATGCCTGTATGGCGGTGAACGCCGCGAACAGTGCCAGCCAGGCGACCGTCCACCATACGGCCCGGTGCATCGAGAACGCTTTGCGGGGATTCCTCGGCATACTCAGGCCGATGAATATGGACAGGAAACTGGTGGGGAAGCCGGTGTCGTGGAATTCGGTTTCCCCGTCGGCGGTGACACGGGTCTGTCGCATCCATGGCGGTTTGCCCATGAATTCTCCTTGCTGTTCGTCTGCGATACCGAACCCAGCATAGCCGGTCATGAATGAGCCGGGCATTGACGGCGTGATTGTGGATAACCGGTTTTCTATCCACATGCTGTCCACAACACGCCAAAGGGGTAGCCTTCGACCACATTGTCCGAAAACCATGTGATGCCGGCGGGAAATCTGCGATAGTGAGTACACCGCCGAAGGGGGATCGGCGGTCCAACGTCAGTACAGGGAAGGAAAGGAGTCCGACATGGCCATACAACAGGGGACGGTGACCATCACCGGGTTCGTCGGATCGATGCCGGTGCCGTTCGGGCGCAGCGGGGGAGTCGAGGGATGCTCGTTTCGGATGGGCAGCACGCGGCGGTACCGGGATGGCGGAACCGGTGAATGGCGCAACCTGCCGACCACATGGATTACCGTGAAGGCGTTCAGGACGCTCGCGTCCAACGCTCGCATGTCATTGCACGTGGGGGAGGCGGCGATCGTGACCGGTGTGCTCAGCACGGAGGAATGGACGACCCAGAACGATGAGAGGCGCTCCCGCATCGTTGTGGAGGCCACCAATATCGGCCACGACATCAATTACGGGGTGTCGGAACTGAAGAAGTTCCAGAAATCGGATCGTGACGCCCCGGCGCAGGGGAACGGCACGCCGGCGAATCCCGGCCTGCCGCCATCGCCGGGCGGCGGCACGGCAACGGCGGGCGCGGGACAGCAGGCGGATGCGCACCCGGTGCATCCAACGCCGGTGACGTTCGATAATCTGGGCGAAGAAACCCCGACCGATAATCCGCAGGCCGCACAGACGCAGGAGACCTCACAGGCGCAGGAGTTCGGTTCGGGATTCGCCGAATCGCCGCTCGATGAGTCGACGACCGAGGACATGCGGCCGGCGGGAGAAGCCGAATTCTGATGATCTGCCGGCAGGCAGGCGCGGTTCAGCCTGCCTGCCGGCAACGGATTACCAGATGCGTACGCGCTTATCGGGGTCGAGCCACATGGCGCTGTCAGGAGTCACATCAAACGCACGGTAGAACAGGTCCACGTTGCGCACGATGCCGTTCGTGCGGCATTCGGCGGGGGAGTGCGGGTCGATCTGCAGGTATTTCTCGGCGAGCTCGTCACGGTTCTTCGAGCGCCAGATCGAGGCGTAGCTCAGGAAGAAACGCTGCAGGCCGGTCCATCCGTCCATCACCGGGGCCGCGGACAGTGACTCCTCGATAGCCTTCGCGGAGCCGTCCTTGTCGCGTCCCGCGGCCTCGTCGAGCGCGAACGCGTAGGCCTTCAGCGCGATGTTCACGCCGCCGAGGTCGCCGATGTTCTCGCCGATGGTCAGCGCTCCGTTGACGTGCGGCGCCTTGTTCGGCTCGTCGGCGTACTTCTCGGCCAGTTGCGTAGGCACGAAGGCATTGTACTGCTCGATGAGCGCCTTTGTGCGCTTCTCGAAGTTGGCCTTGTCGTCGGTCGTCCACCAGTCGTTGAGCACGCCGTCACCGTCGTACTGTGCGCCCTGGTCGTCGAAGCCGTGGCCGATCTCGTGGCCGATCACCGCGCCGATGCCGCCGTAGTTCGCGGCGTCCTCGGCATCCGGATTGAAGAAAGGAGGCTGCAGAATGGCCGCAGGGAACACGATGACGTTCATGCTCGGCTCGTAGTAGGCGTTCACGGTCTGCGGGTTCATCAGCCACTCGCCCTTGTCGACCGGCTTGCCGGCCTTGGACAGCTGGAAGCCCCACTCGTAGAGCGCCGCGGCCTGCATGTTCGCCACCAGGCCGGCGTCGGCATGAACGTCGAACGCGGTGTAGTCGCGCCAACGCTCGGTGTAGCCGATCATCGGCGTGAACTTCGACAGCTTCTCCAGCGCCTTGGCCTTGGTCTCCTCGCCGAGCCAGTCGCTGTTGGTGATCGACACGCGGTAGGCGTCGATCAGGTTGTCGACCAGCTGCCCCATACGCTGCTTGGAGCTTTCGGGGAAGTGACGCTTGACGTATTCGCGGCCGACGTCCTCGCCGCAAACGCCGTTGACCAGGGAGACACCGCGACGCCAGCGGTCGCGCTGCTGGGTGGTGCCGGACAGCACTTTGCCGTAGAAGTCGAAGTTGGCGACGTCGTAGTCGTGGCTGAGCAGGCTCGCGGTGCCGATGATGACGTGCACGCGGGCCCACAGCTTGAGGTCGTCAAGGTCAGCGTTGTTCCAGAAGGCGTCGAAGCCCTTGAGGAAGCTGGGCTCGTGGACGATGGTGTGCTGCAGCGCGGCCGTCAGGTCCACCGGCTGGGTCTTCGCCGCCGGCGTGGCGTCGTAGGCGCCCTGCCAGGCGTCGGCCCACGCCGCGATGTTGAAGTGGGCCAATTCGTCGCTCAGCGTGACGAAATCGGTCGGGTTGTAGGTCTTCTGCGAGTCGCGCGTGGCGACGTTGTCCCAGTGGTTCGCGGCGATGCGGGTCTCGACATCGAGGAAGCGGTCCGCCTGTGCGCGGGTGGTCTCCTCATCGCCGTAGCCGGCCAGACGCAGCTGCTTGGCGACCATGTCGACGTAGGCTTCGCGGATCGGGGCGTAGTGGTCCTCGCGGTAGTAGGCTTCGTCGGGCAGGCCGATGCCGGACTGTTCGAGGTGCACGACGTTCGTGTCGGGGTTCTTGGGGTCGCCGAATACGGCGATGTCGAAGACGTCCGGCCCCATGTCGATGGGCTTGAGGGCTCCGATGGTGCGGGTCAGCGCCGCCTTGTCGGCGGCGTGGTCGATGGCGTCGAGGGCGGGCCTGATCGGCGTGGCACCGGCCGCCTCGATGGCGTCGGTGTCCATGAACGAGCGGTACAGCGCCTGCGACTTGGCTGCGGGGCAGTCCTCGTCCTCCAGGATGTCGCGGATCTGGCTCTCGGCGTCTTCCGCGAGCTTGTCGAAGGAACCGTAGCGCGCCTTGTCGTCAGGCAGTCGGTACGTGTCGATCCAAGGGCCGTTGACGAAACGGAACAGATCGTCGGATGGTTTGATAACAGAGGAAAAAGCGGCCGTATCGAGGCCGGACGTCAAATCTGTGGTCATGGTCTCATACTATCCGGGTTCGGTGACGTTCCTTCTGACCTTCCGCGGCCCGTTTTTTCCCATAGCGAACGACACGCAAGGTATTGGACGGAACGACGGATTGTGTTGATGGCATGAATTAGACAACTTGTCTAGAATATGGTGGTGACGGTGACGATATCGAAGTGGCCCGCTTCGGATGCCCGCACACGGTTGACGGCAGGCCGCATGAACGGTGAAGGAGTCATGATGAGCACATACGATGGCGGGCCTTTCCCGCACAGCGACGGACATGGCGACAACGGGCGCGGTGACGGCGGACAGCCCGGCGGGAACGAACAGGCCGGCCGTGCCGGAGAGCCGGAATACGGAGCCTACGCGCCTCAAGGCCAGCCTGCGGGCCAGCAATACCCGTACGGGGGAGCGCCGCAGGACGGCACCGCATCCGGCCAATACCAGACGCAGCCAGGCACCGCATCCGACCAGCCAGGCCGCCCGTACGGCCAGCCCTACGCCTACCAGCCGCCGTTCGGCCAACAGCAGCCCGGCCAGCAGCAAGGGCAGGGCGGCTGGGAGGACTTCAGCCCGTTCCGGCTGATCGAGGAGATGCTGCCGCAGAAGGCGAAGAACGCGATCCGCGGCCTGTACGGCATCATCGGCGTCGCGGCGATCGTGCTCGGCGTCGCGCTGCTGATCTGGCCCGGCAAGACGCTCGGCGTCGCGGCCGTCGCACTCGGCATCTACTTCGTGGTCTCCGGCGTGATCCGCATCGTCAGCGCCATCGTCACATTGGGACTGCCGGCCGGATGGCGCATCCTGGACATCCTCATCGGCATAATGCTGTCGGTCGGCGGCGTACTCATGCTGAAGAACGCGGCCCTGTCCGGACAGGCGCTCGCAGTGTTCATCACGATGGTGGTTGGCCTCGGCTGGATGATGGAAGGCGTGATGGCGCTCGCCGAATCATGGCGCCTGCCGAGCTCCGGCTGGGCGGTGCTGTACGCGATCATCTCGATTATCGCCGGTCTCGTCGTACTGGTCTCGCCGGTCTCGTCGATGCTGTTCCTGGTGATTTTCTGCGGATGTGCGCTGATCGTCATGGGTGTTTCCTCGATGGTCCGCGCGTTCAAGTTCGGCCGTCCGAGGCGTAAGTAACCCCCGCACAGTAGGCTGGGTTGCATGATCGAACTGAAAACCGCTAAGGAAATCGAGGAGATGAAGCCGGCCGGTCGTTTCGTCGGCGAGATTCTCAAGGAACTCAAGGCCATGACGAAGGTCGGCACCAACCTGCTGGAGATCGACGAGTACGTGCACAAGAAGATCGTCGACCGCAAGGGCGCCGAATCGTGCTACGTGGATTATGCGCCGGACTTCGGCACCGGCCCGTTCGCACACTACATCTGCACGTCGGTCAACGACGCAGTGCTGCATGGCATCCCGTTCGACTACAACCTCAAGGACGGGGACCTTGTCAGCCTTGATCTGGCCATCAGCGTCAACGGCTGGGTCGGCGACTCCGCCATCAGCTTCGTGGTCGGCAACGACCCCGACCCGAGCGACCTCAAGCTCATCAAGTGCACTGAGGAGGCGCTCGCCGCCGGCATTGACGCGGCCCGTCCGGGCAACCGTCTGGGCGACGTGTCCTCCACCATCGGCGACATCGCCCGTTCGTACGGCTACCCGATCAACTTGGAATTCGGCGGCCATGGCGTCGGCCACATCATGCACGGCGACCCGCACGTCGCCAACGACGGCAAGGCCGGCCACGGCTACCGCCTGCGCCCGGGTCTGGTCATCGCCATCGAACCGTGGTTCCTCAAGACCACCGACGAGATCTACCAGGACCCCAAGGACGGCTGGACGCTGCGTTCCGAGGACGGGTCGCGTGGCGCCCACAGCGAGCACACGATCGCCATCACCGAGAACGGTCCGGTCATCCTGACCACCCGCGACTGACCGGCAACCGGTCGTCCATCGCCCACGGTCTGTATCGGGCGATGCCGTCGCCGCTTTGGCATGTGATGATGTCCACGTGCTGGAGCGGCGTTTTTGGTGGAAACATGCACGCAATATAGTGTGTCCAATACAAGGCACCGGGACGACGAATTCGATAATTTCGACGACTTGACAATTCGAACGACTCAATCAAGGGATTAAGGAGCGTGCATGGCGACAGCTGAACTTCATGTGGATTCGAATCAGTACACGCTGCCGGTCGTCAAGGCTTCGGCCGGCCCGGATGGCATTGTGGTCTCCAAGCTGCGCAACGACGGCTGGGTCACGCTTGATCCCGGCTTCCTGACCACGGCGCAGTGCGAATCGAAGATCACGTTCATAGACGGCAATCGGTCGATCCTGCGCTACCGGGGCTACCCCATCGAGCAGCTGTGCGAGCATTCCGATTTCCTTGAGGTCGCGTGGCTGCTGCGACACGGCGACCTGCCGACGCAGGCGGAATACGACCGGTTTTGCAGCGACATCAACCACAAGACCATGGTGGGCGAGGATTTCCGCACGTTCATGGGCTCGTTCCCCCGTGCCGCCCATCCGATGAGCGTGCTCGCTGCGGCGGTGAACGCGCTTGCGGCGTTCTACCCCGACACCACCGACATCACCGACTCCGACCAGCTGGATGAGGCCGCGAAGATCATCATGGCGAAGGCGCGCACGGTGGTCAGCTACATTTTCCGGCGCCGCCGCGATGAGCCGATGCTCTACCCGGACCTCGCCCGCGGCTACGTCGACGATTTCCTGCGCATGTGCTTCGCCGTGCCATACGAGCGGTTCGATTCCGACCCGCTGTACGTGCACGCGCTCGGCCGTCTGCTCATCATCCATGCCGACCATGAGCAGAATTGCTCCACGTCGGTGGTCCGCATCGCCGGCTCCGCCCACGCGAACCTGTATGCGGCGATCTCCGCCGGCATCAACGCGCTGTCCGGGCCGTTGCATGGCGGCGCGAACGAGGCCGTGTTGCGTCAGTTGAAGGCGATCCGCGACTCCGGCAAGTCCGTCCGCCAGTTCGTGGAGGACGCGAAGGCCGAGGGGCATCGCATCTCAGGCCTGGGGCATCGCGTGTACAAGTCGTATGATCCGCGTGCCGCGATCGCGCGCCTGTATCTGGAGAAGATCATCGCGCGTGAGGACACCCGCAAGCTTCCCGCCGACGAGCGCGCCCTGTTCGATGTCGCGGTCGAGCTTGAGGACATCGCGCTCAACGACGAGTATTTCGTGTCACGTCACTTGTATCCGAATGTCGACTTCTACACCGGCCTGATATACCGCGCGATCGGTTTCGATCCGGCGATGTTCACCACGCTGTTCGCGCTTGGCCGCATCCCCGGATGGATCGCCCAGTACCGCGAGATGCTCGCCGACCCGAACACGAAGATCGGTCGTCCGCGTCAGGTGTACACCGGCGAGGTGGAGCGCGCCTACATCCCCCTGAATCAACGCTGACGGAAGCGGAAAACTGCGCCGATGGCATTGAGCGTTGGCGGGCGGCGTCAGAGACCGCGCGCCAACGCCCAATGCCATCAGTCAGCTCTCTCCGCTCTCAGCAGTCTCTGCGACGCTGCTCGTCGCGCATGTATTCGAAGCACATCTGTGTCTGCTCGGCGTCCGACAGCGCGCGGTGCTCCTCGACGTCGGCGATGTCGAAACGCTGGATCAGGTCGACCAGCCGGTGTCGGTTGTACTGCGGGTACATGCTCCGGCTCATCTGCAACGTATCGATGATGCGGTTCGGCACCGCATGGTGCAGGATGCGCTGCGCCGCCAGGTCGATGAACTTGATGTCGAACTGCATGATGTTGTGCCCGATCATCGCGTCGTCGCCGCACCAGCGCAGGAAGTCGGGCAGCACGGTGTCCAGCGTCGGTGCCGGTTCGAGCATGTCCGGCGTGATGCCGGTCAGCTGCGTGATGAACGGATTGAGGTTGCGCATCGGATTGACCAACTGCTGATAGGTGTCGACGGGCTTGCGGTCGACGACCTTCACCGCTCCGAACTCGATGATGGTGTCCCGATACCAGCTGACACCGGTGGTTTCCAGATCCAGTACGACATAATCGTCGGGCAGTGTCCCGTCGGGCAGCATCGGTGTCTCCTCCCGGCGGCATGAAGCCGCCTCGTAATGGTCGTGGCGAACTCACTACTGTACATCACCATTGCGATACGATTCGCCGTCGTCGGCTTTCCGGTGTCGCAGGCTCCGAAGAAAAGGAAACCCGGCCCAAAAGGGCCGGGTGAGAAGGAGAAGAGAGAGGGGGACAATTGTGGGGTTACCTTGAGTGACCTCGCCGGCTCTTGCCGACAACCTCCATATCACTCCACCATCCTGGAAGCTGTGCTGTGATTGGCATGAATATATGCCGGTACGTTTCCTTCCGGTACGCTGGGAGCCGTTTCCGGATGCGACTTCCAGCGGTATTCGTCACTGCATGGAGATCTCGTCGATGGCTTTCAGCTCCTCGTCGCTGAAGTCCGTGTTCTTCAGCGCCCCGATGTTGTCGATGATTTGCTGCGGCTTGGATGCGCCGGCGAGCACGCTGGTCACGGCGTCGTCGTGCAGCAGCCAGGCGAGCGACATCTCGGCGAGCGTCTGCCCGCGCTGCTTGGCGATCTCGTTCAGGGCCATGATCTGGCCGTGGACGCGCGTCACGTCGTCGGCGTGCAGGAAGCGCGGATCGTGCGCCACGCGCGAATCCGCGGGGATGCCGTTGAGATACCGGTCGGTCAGCAGACCCTGCGCGAGCGGGCAGAACGTGATGAGACCCTTGCCCAGGTGCTTGGCGGTGTCCTTGAGCCCGTTGCGCTCGACGGTGCGGTCGAAGATGTTGTATTTGTTCTGGTTGATGATGAACGGCACGTGCAGTTCATCGAGGATCGTCGCCGCCCGCTCCAGCTGTGGCCCGTCGTAGTTCGACAGGCCCACATAGAGCGCCTTGCCGCTGGCGACGGCCTGGGCGAGCGCGCCCATCGTTTCCTCCAAAGGAGTCTCGGGGTCCGGACGGTGATGGTAGAAGATGTCGACGTAGTCGAGTCCCAGGCGTTCCAGGCTCTGGTCGAGTGAGGCGAGCAGGTATTTGCGGCTGCCCCAATCGCCGTACGGGCCCGACCACATCTCGTAGCCGGCCTTGGTGCTGATGACCAGTTCGTCGCGGTGGGCGGCGAGGTATTGCCGGATCAGCCGTCCCGCGTTCTTCTCCGCGGCGCCGGGTTCGGGGCCGTAGTTGTTGGCCAGGTCGAAGTGCGTGATGCCGTGGTCGAATGCGGTGAGCACCAGGGCCTTCATCTGGTCGTAGGGCGTGATGTCGCCGAAGTTGTGCCAGAAGCCCAGCGATATGGCCGGGAGCTTCAGGCCGCTGGCGCCGCAGCGCTTGTACAGCATGGTGTCGTAGCGCGTCGTGGCGGGCGCGTAGGTGCCGGTGGGTTCGAACATGGGTGCCTCCAGGTGTCGTCGATCGGTCCGATGTCTCCATTGTCACGCTTCAAGTTGGCTTGAGCGCAAGGGCGTCCGGCGTGTCATCCTCGCGGCTACAATGTCGAGCATGGAACGATACACAATCCGCGAGGTCGCCGACATGTTCCATATGGAGCCGTCGACGCTGCGGTATTACGAGGATGCGGGGCTGCTCACCAACGTTGGCCGGACGCCGGCCGGGCAGCGCATATACCTCCAGTGTCATATCAACCGCATGAGGACGATCTGCTGTTTCAAGCACGCGGGCATGTCCATCGAGGACCTCAAGCGGTTCTTCGCGTTCGAGGCCGACGAACCGGAGCATATCGACGACATCGTCGCACTGCTTGAGGACCGTCGCGCCGCCATCGAGGCGCAGCGCAGGACGCCGAAACCGGGCGCCGCCGTGCACACGAGCGTGCCGAACAGGAACATGCCGACCGCGTAGAAGAACAGCTGCCGTGTGGTGAACTTCTGGACGAGGAACGCGCTGATGGGGATCATGGTACCGTTCGTCAGCATGAACACGGTGCTCAGCCATTGCGCAGTGTTGCTGGTGATGTCGAAATCGTGCATCAGATGGGGCAGCGCCGAGGTCATCAGCGTCTGATTGAGGATGGCGGTGAAGCTGCCGACCATCATCACGATGATCGGGACCAGATCACGCTTCGACATGGAATTCGACTGCGCTACGGCGGTATCGGATATGTTCGATTGCATGCATACCTCGCGAGACTCGGGGGGGGCCGGCCGATCTCGGCTGCTGCTGCCAGACCGCCGCTGCGGCCGTTCGGCGACACAGCTCCTGCGGGGATTCACGGAAAAACAATGAAACCGCATACTGTCTATCGTCCCTGTGGACAACACGACTGCTGCCGCTCCCGCCGAAAGTCCAGACGCATCTGATGCCAAGCCGCGCCGCCGTGACGGGAACCGCAGACGCCCTCGTCCCGGTACCCGAAACGCTCATAGAAGCCGATCAGGGGTTCCTTGCACGTCAGCACCAGGCCGTCTCGCCCGGCATCGCGCGCGTCTTCGATGACGGAGCGCATGAGGCGGCTCGCCCGCCTCTCCCGTCGGCTCCCGGGGTCGGTGCACACGCTGAACAGCATCTGCCACGCGCCGCGCTCGTCATGCATGGACGTGTCCGCATACATGGCATCGACCAGATCCGGCTCGTCGGTGACCATGCCGTTGATGGCCGCCGTCAGCCGGTCGTCGTCGAACAGCAGCCAGAAATGGTCGGCGTATGTGCGCAACCGGTCGGCGATGGCGTCGCGGCTCGCCGCCTCCGCCGGCGGAAAGCATTCGGATTCGAGCGCTGCCAGCGCATCCAGATCGCTCATATCGGCGTGTCGTATCATCTGCATGGCTTCACTGTAACAGCTCTCTGCCGTGACCGCGCAGTCAGGGAAAACACATGTGCCCGGCCCGGAACGCATCGAACATGAATGTCCGAATCGCTCCGGGCCGGGCCCACGCCGGCATCACGGGGATTCGCTCGCCGGTCAGCGCCGGGACCGCAGCCATGCCCGCTGCGCCGCGATGATCGCGGCGGTGACGGCCATCATCACCACGAACGCCACCGCGAACCATGCCCACATCGGGCCGGTCATCGCGACCACCTCGAACAGGTGTGGCAGGATGAGCAGCGCGAACGGGGCGCCCAGCACCATCGTCACGCAGACGAACACGCGGATCTTCGTGAACGGTACGCAGCTCTTGATCACGGCGACCATCGACGCGGTGATCAGCAGCGCGAACATGACCGTGCGGTTCTGCGTCTCGCCGAACGGAGCGATGAGGCTGAATGCGATGATCATGCCGGTGACGGCGATCGCGAACGGCGCCGCCTTGCCGAGCGCAGTGGGCAGGAACCGGCCGCGGATGCGTCGCGTGTCCGATTCGAATATCGTCAGGAACGACGGCCACGCCTCGATGCAGGCGTCGACAAGCGTGATCTGGATCGGAATGAACGGGAACGGGACGTTCAAAGCCAGACAGAAGAACGACACCAGCACCGAGTAGATCGTCTTGATGAAGAACACGGCGGCCGTGCGGGTCACGTTGTTGACGACCTTGCGGCCCTCCAGCACCACCTGCGGCAGGTAGGTGAAATCGGAGTCGAGCAGCACGACCTGCGAGATCTGGCGCGCGGCGTCCGACCCGGAGGCGATGGCGATCGAGCAGTCGGCCTCGCGCAGGGCGAGCAGGTCATTCACGCCGTCGCCGGTCATCGCGACCTGATGCCCGGCCCGCTGCATCGCCTGCACCAGCTGGCGCTTCTGCTTGGGGGTGACGCGAGAGAACACCGTGTATCGGCCGGCGACGTCGTCGAACGTGGAATCCGGGGCGTCCGCCGGCACCGAGGTCATGTCGATGACGTCACGCCAATGCTCCAGGCCGGCCTGCCGGGCGACGGCGGCGACGGTGTCGGGATGGTCGCCGGAGATGACCTTCACGTCGACGCCCTGGTCACGGAAGTACGCCAGCGTCTCCTTGGCCCGCGGACGGATGTTGTCGCGCAGCGCGATCAGGAACATCGGCTGCAGCGCATCCGGCAGATGCTCCTCGTCCGTCCACGCGCCGGGCAGGTATCCGACGGCGATCAGACGCAGTCCCTGACCCATCAGCGCGGCCGCCTCATCGGGCAGGTTCGCGCCAAGGATGCGCTCCGGGGCGCCCAGGAACACGGTTCCGGTCGCCGCCGCCGACTCGCCCTCCTGCGCGTGGCGAGGCGCGTCTGCCGCACCAGCCGCTGCGCGCATCGTGATGGCGCCCCATTTGCGCTTCGACGAGAACGGGATGATGGCCTGCGCGGCGAAACGGCCGTCGCCGGCGGGCGCCGCGGGCTGCTCGGCATCGGCGGTGGAGCCGTCGGCGCCGAAATGGGCGCGCAGCGCCGCGATGGTCACGTTGTTGTCCTCGCTGGCGTCCAGGTAGGCGCGCAGCAGCGCGTCGGAATCCTCGGCGGCACCGCGCTCGCCGAGCGGCACGATCCGGTCCACGCTCATGTTGCCGTCCGTCAGCGTGCCGGTCTTGTCGAGGCACAGCACGTCCACATGCGCCAGCGTCTCCAGCGAATAGATGTTCTGCACGAGGATCTTGGCCTTCGCGAGGCGGATCACGCCGGTGGCCAGCGACACGGAGATCAGCAGCACCAGTCCCTTCGGCAGCATGCCGAGCAGCGCCGCGGCGGACGACACCACGGCGTCGTACGTGCCGGAGTGCCGCAGGAACATCGCCTCGACGAACAGCAGCACGCCCAGCGGGATGATCAGGAAGCTGGTGAACCGGGTGACCTTGCGCATCGAATCCAGCAGCTCGGAGTGCACGCGCTTCTCCTGGCGCACCTCGTTGATCAGCGAATTCGTGTAGTTCTCGTCGCCGACGTGCGTCACACGGGCGTACGCGCGGCCGGAAATCACCGAGCTGCCGGAATACAGCTCGCTGCCGGCGGTCTTGTCGATGGAGTCGCTTTCGCCGGTCAGCAGCGATTCGTTGACTTCCAGACGGCCGTCGATGACCACGGCGTCGTTGCAGATCTGCTTGCCGGAATCCAGCACCATGACATCGTCCTTGACGATGTCGCCGGCCTCGATGGTCGTCTCCTTGCCGTCGCGCAGCACCACCGCGTGCGGCTGGTTGAGGATCGTCAGCTCGTCGACGAGTTTCTTCGCCTTGAATTCCTGCACGATGCCGATGACGATGTTGAGGATGATGATCGCGATGAACAGCATGTTGGAGTACGCGCCGACCGCGAACAGCAGTATCGCTATAGCGAAGTTCAGTGCGTTGAACAGCGTGCAGATGTTCTCGCGCAGTATCGCGCCTGTCGATTTGGTGACGCTTCGCGCCCCGGTTTCGCCCTCGCCTCGCGCGCGGCGTTCTTCGACTTCAGATGTAGTGAGTCCTGTCATGGTTTCGACTGTATGGGAAAACTGCTGAGGGGGGCGCTAAAAAAACGCAAAGCATGCTTGATACACACACTTGACGCGCGAGGGCCGTCACGGTTCCGTCATGTCAAAGCGACGCAAAGTCGTTTGTTGTCGGTTTTATTCCCCATGCTTGCGGTGAATCACGAGGCGCTGGGGGAACGGGTCGGATACAGTGGTGTCATATCGCAAATCATGGAGACATACGACGAACCACCCATGGGTAATAAGGGGAGCATCGTGCTGCAGATCAAGTCGATTTCCAAGCAATACAAGACCGGCGATTTTGTGCAGAAGGCGTTGGATGACGTCAGCCTGAACCTGCGCGACAGCGAATTCGTGGCGATATTGGGCCCGTCGGGTTCCGGCAAGACCACGCTGCTCAACATCATCGGCGGCCTGGACCGGTACGACAGCGGCGACCTGATCATCAACGGGGTCTCCACCAAACGGTACAAGGACCGTGACTGGAATTCGTACCGCAACCACACGATCGGCTTCGTGTTCCAAAGCTACAACCTGATTCCGCACCAGACGATTCTGTCGAACGTGGAGCTCGCGCTGACGATCTCCGGCGTATCCCGTACCGAACGGCGGGAGCGTGCCCGCAAGGCCCTCGAACAGGTCGGGCTGGGCGACCACATCAACAAGAAGCCGAACCAGCTGTCCGGCGGGCAGATGCAGCGCGTCGCCATCGCCCGCGCCCTGGTCAACGACCCGGACATCGTGCTGGCCGACGAGCCGACCGGAGCGCTCGACTCCGACACGTCCGTGCAGATCATGAACCTGCTCAAGGAGGTGGCGAAGGACCGTCTGGTGGTCATGGTCACACATAATCCCGAGCTCGCCGAGCAGTACGCCACCAGAACCGTCCAGCTGCGCGACGGCGTGATCCGCAGCGATTCCGACCCGTACGAGGTCGAGGAGGGCGCGTCCGAGGCACCCGTACACAAGAGGCTGGGCAAGGCCTCGATGTCGCTCGCCACGTCCATCGCGCTGAGCTTCAACAATCTGAGGACCAAGAAGGGCCGTACGCTGCTCACCTCGTTTGCCGGGTCTATCGGCATCATCGGCATCGCCCTGATCCTGTCGGTTTCCACCGGCGTCAACGCGTACATCGACAGCATCCAGCGCGACACGATGACCGCCTATCCGATCACCATCGACTCGCAGACCTTCGACATGACCAGCATCATGGGCGCCCAGGCGGGCGGCAAGGAGACCGGAGGCAAATCGGCGAAGAACGATGGCATCTACCCGGACGACCGCAGCATCAAGCAGACCTCCAGCCTGACGAGCAGCATCACGAAGAACAACCTCGCCGATTTCAAGAAGTATCTGGACGACCCCAACAGCGAGGTTCGCCAATATGTCGGCGAAACCGGCATCCAATACACGTACGACGTGAAGTTCTCCGTGTTCAGCCACGATCCCGACGGCACGCTGGTCACCGCGAACGGCGTCACCATCGGTGCCAAGTCCGATTCGACATCGAACGCTGCGCGGATGAGCTCGATGGGCCAGTCGTCGAGCATGTCCGACATGACGAGCATGCAGATGACGGTGCTGACCGGCAAGACCGACACGAGCGCGTCGCCCAACTCGTTCCATGAAATCATGCCGGGGGCGAAGGACGATCAGCTCATCAGCAAGGTCATCACCGACAACTACCGCGTGGTCAAGGGCGCATGGCCGACCGGCAAGGACCAGGTCGTGCTCGTGCTTGACGACGACAACAAGGTACCGCTCACCACGCTGTATGAGCTGGGCCTGCTCAAGGCCAGCGACTACACCGACATGATGAACAAGCTCAACGACGGCGAGACGGTCAAGACACCCACCGGCAAGATCGACTACGCGACGGCGATGGGGCAGAAGCTGGCCATGATACCCGCCGCAGACCAGTACGTGAAGGACGCGAACGGCGACTACACGTACATCGGCGACGACGCGGACGCCATCGCAAAGCGCTTCGACTCGGCGGAGCAGCTGAAGATCGTGGGCATGGTCAAGCCGATCAAGGACGCCTCCGCCACGCCGCTGGCCACCGGAATCGGCTACACCCGCGCACTGACCGACGAGCTGATCGACCATGCGAACTCCAGCGCCATCGTCACCGACCAGGAGAAGGACAAGACCCGCGACGTGCTCAACGGCCTGGCGTTCTCGCCGTTGGACGACGCGGCGAAGGCCGCTGATGCCAAGACCTATGTGGCCTCGCTCGGCGTGAGCGACAAGGCGAACATGGCCAAGGCCATGATGCAGTCGCAGTCGCAGTCAGCGCAGTCGGCTCAGCCCGGGCAGGCCGGGCAGTCAGCCGCGGGCGGGCAGCGGATGGCGGCGATGAGCGAGCAGCAGCTCGCCGACAGCTTCGACCAGTACATCGCCACCGCCTCGCAGGACGTGCTGGTCAAGATCTACGACCAGTACGTCTCGACCGGCACGTATGACGACAACCTCGCCGCGTTCGGCGTGGTGAGCCGGGACGTGCCCTCGACGATCAACATCTACACCGACAGCTTCGAGAACAAGGACCACGTGTCCAAGGCCATCACCGACTACAACAAGACCGTGCCCAAGGCCGACAAGATCGTCTACACCGATTACGTCGGCCTGATGATGAGCTCGGTGACGACGATCATCAACGTGATCTCCTATGTGCTGATCGCGTTCGTGTCCGTGTCGCTGGTGGTGTCGTCGATCATGATCGGCATCATCACGTACATCTCGGTGCTGGAACGCACCAAGGAGATCGGCATCCTGCGCGCGATGGGCGCCTCGAAGCGCAATGTGTCGCAGGTGTTCAACGCGGAGACCGGACTCATCGGCCTGTGCGCCGGCCTGATCGGCATAGGCGTGACGCTGCTGCTGCTCATACCAGGCAACCAGGTGCTGCACCATTTCATCGGCACCAACGACGTGAACGCCGCGCTGCCGGTGGCCGGAGCGGTGATCCTGGTGGTGCTCAGCATGGTGCTCACCCTTATCGGCGGCCTGATTCCGTCGCGCAAGGCCGCCAAGCAGGACCCGGCCACCGCGCTGCGCACCGAATAGCAGGCGTGATCCGGCGATGCGATACCTATGTGCGCCTGATTCCTTCAAGGAGAGCCTGACCGCCGCCGAGGCGGCACGGGTCATGGCCGAAGGCATCCGCCGCGGCGACCCCGACGCCGAAATACGATGCCTGCCCATGGCTGACGGGGGAGAGGGAACCGCGCGGGCGCTGGCCGACGCCACCGGCGGCACAATG
>ERZ857984.826-NODE-826-length-31837-cov-5.091750_pt1 | contig 31837 bp, 22 predicted proteins | sample MGYA00519914_ERZ857984 | MGnify/ENA primary metagenome ERZ857984 (study PRJEB31778, sample SAMEA3449417) | human gut metagenome | biome: human gut; feature: human-associated habitat; material: faeces | place: United Kingdom | collected 2010/2012 ... | reverse complement strand
CGCCCTGGAAAAGGCCGAGGAAAACGACCTGATGCGCTTCATCGAGAACGGCCACACCGTGCACGCGGTGCTCTCGCCCTACAAGACCGTGTCGGTGGACACGCCGAAAGACGTGGACATCGTGTGCGACGTGCTTCGCCAGCGGCAGAGCCGCTGACCCCGCCCCCGGCTTTTGCGGGCCGGGCGCAAGTTTGACTTTGGCGCTTTGCGGCGCGCCCCGTGGGCGCACAAAGCTGATAATCAAGCCCCATGCGCTCTATGAGGCGGATTATGAATTTGAGTATTGTGGTTTTACCTGTGCCGGGGCCGCCGGTTATGACCATTGCGCCGTTCTTCAGCGCCGTTTCAACGGCCTTTCTCTGCTGCGGCGCAAGCGGAGTTTTAAGCTCCTTTTCAAGGGCGTTTATCTGCGCGTTTATGCCGAGCATAAGCTGCATGCCGTCGCGCGAAGCAATTCCCATAAGCCGCCGTGCGCATTCGCTTTCCGCGCTGTACATGCCGGGCAAGAATACGGCGTCCGTATTGTCTATCAGCTTATACAGCACGTCGCCCGAAATGATAAGCTCATCAAGCATCTCCTCGGCGGGAAGAGTATCAACATGCAGAAGCTGGCAGGCTACGCTTAAAAGCTTTTCCCGCGGAAGGAAAGTATGCCCCTCCTGCCGCGCCCATTGCAGCGTGTATTTAAGCCCGGCTTTGATGCGAAATGGCGAATCCGGTTCAAAGCCGGCCTTTACGGCCAATTTATCCGCCGTGATGAAGCCTATGCCTTCAATATCATCTATCAGTCTGTACGGGTTCTCTTTCAGCTTGGCTATGCACAGCGCGCCGTATGTGTTATAAAGCTTCATGCTCTGCGCAACGGTTATGCCAAATTCCTGCAGCGCAAGCATGACTTCGCGCATACCTTTTTGCATGGCGAACGACTCAGCTATTTTATTTGCCCTGAGGCGGCCTATGCCGGGTACTTCACGCAGACGCTCAGGCTCGTTTTCAAGTACGTTGAGCGCATCCATGCCAAATGTTGAAACAATGTCGCGCGCCGTGGCTTCGCCAACGCCTTTTATAAGCCCACTGCCAAGGTAGCTTATCAGTGCGCTCAGCGATGCCGGGGCAATGGTTTTGCTCTCTTTTGCCTTCATTTGCGGCCCGTATGCAGGATGCTCCACCCAGTCACCCGTAAACTCGGCCCGTTCGCCAACGGTTATAAGCGGCAGCGATCCGACTACTGTGCGTTCATCACCATTGTCATCCGTAACTTCAATAACGCTGTATCCGTTTTCAGCGTTCCTGTATATTATGCTTTTTACTGTACCCTTCAGCGTATCCAAAGTAAAAGCCTCCCTCGTGCGCCATGGTCATTCTATCATATATGGCGTTGTGAGGCAAAGCCTTTCTAAAAAGCACGTTAGACTTAGGCAATCTTTAGAAATATAATGCATAAGCATATGCATAAATGTTGTTTTGGAGGGTGCAATATGAAGATATTTGTTATCACGAAAAAGATGCTCATAATCGCGGCGGCGGTAATATTCGTTGTCGCGGCAGCTGTAATTATCGCGCTGTCGTTTTCCGATGGAGCCGTATCGCCAACGTCTGCCATGGCGCAGCTGGAGGAATATGAACTTGAGGTATTGGCAGGCAAGAAAAAAGAACTGCCCGTTTATAGCGTTGAGAGGAGCGACATGAAAATAGCCATAACCGTTGACGCGGCATGGGAGGACGATAAGACGCAGTTCATACTGGATACGTTTGATGAATACGGCGTAAAGGCAACGTTTTTCCTTTGCGGGTATTGGACGGATAAATATCCGGACGATGTGAAGATGATAGCCGAGCGGGGCCACGAAATAGGCAACCACAGCGCAACTCATCCGCATATGAACAGCATATCGAAAGAGCAGATGCGCAAGGAAACCGTTGAATACGACGACAAAATAGAAAAACTTGCCGGCAAACGCTGCAAGGTATTCCGCGCGCCTTTCGGCGAATATAACGACACCGTAATAACCACGATGCGCTCCCTTGGGTACGAGGTGATACAATGGGATATTGATACCATGGATACCATATGTAAAGGCGGATTTTTGGTAAATTATTTATGAGGGGCGGAGAGTTGGCGCTGAGCTAATGCTTGTTTTTCTTTTTCGGCTCATTATAATACGAATTCTTTCCTCGTTCGCACTATTACTTCATTTACCAACTCACTATGACGTATTATAACACAAAAATAAAACAAAAGGCAGAAGCTGTTACCCTTCTGCCTTTTGCCGTTGTTGTTATGTTGTTTTATTTACCCGTTAGGGCATGTCTTAATTATAGCACTAAAAACCGAATATGCAAGTTCAGATTTCTTTATATTACCTTATAATGCGAATTAGATGCAAACATCAGTGCTTAGCTGCACAATGGCGGTACATCAGCATAGTCGTTTTGCACTTGTATCGCTATACATGAACTGCATTTCGGCTGTCCATTCTTTCTGCCTTATACCCTCTTTTTACGCTTAAAAGCAACAAAGAGTGCAATGCCGGCTACAAGCAATACTATAGGCAGTATTATGCTGTCCTCGCCGCCGGTAACGGGCATTTCAGCCGTAGGCGGTGTAGGCACGTTTGAACCGGGCCAACCTGGGTAGGGGTTACCGCCATTGCCGCCCGGATTGCTCGTTGGCTTTACAGTCGGAATAGGAGCCACCGTCGGACTGGGTGCTATGGTCGGCGTAGGCTCGACTGTTGGAGTGGGTGCTATGGTCGGCGTAGGCTCGACTGTTGGAGTGGGCGCTACGGTGGGAGTAGGCTCCACCGTCGGTGTGGGCGCTACGGTCGGTGTGGGCTCAACCGTCGGAGACGGTTCTACAGTAGGTGTAGGCTCTACTGTAGGAGTGGGTTCGACAGTAGGAGTAGGCTCTACGGTCGGACTGGGTTCCACAGTCGGAGTAGGTTCGATTGTGGGAGTAGGATCAGTCGTAGGAGTAGGATCTACCGTAGGAGTAGGATCTACCGTAGGAGTAGGTTCTATCGTCGGTGTAGGCTCGACCGTAGGGGTAGGTTCTACTGTTGGAGTAGGCGTGGGATCTCCGCCGGCAGGATTTACGGCAACGGATACGGAATCAGCCGATATAGCGGGGCTATCGGTACCGGGAACCATTACGCATTCCCTAAGGCCTGAGGTAAATGCAGCCTGAGATTCGTTGGTTATGTCGCTCTTGGCGGTAAAGGTCAGGGTCATTATAACGCCTGCGGGGAGAGTTTGATCAAGGTTCATATCGAACCAGTTAATCTCAAGATAGTTATCGGGCGCGGTACCTTTTATAAGGTCTGCGCTGAGGTTGCTGCTCACAGAATTGCTGCCCGTAAGTTCGAACAGGTTTCCGTTAAAGCCCACTGTGAACGTGGCTGAGGCCATATTGATTATAGCCTCCTCAAGCGTAAGCGAAACGTTTACGCTTTCGCCCGCCTTTATGGCGGCGTTATCTACGCTTGGCGTAAGGCTTTGCGCCAATGCACCGGCTGCAATGCCCAATACCAGCGCAATTGCCAGTACAACAGAAAATAGTCTTTTTTTCACTTTATGTATTCTCCTTTATCAGTTGGCACTTGCGGGAAAACTGCTTATCTTTCCCTTGCAGTAAAGAATTATGTTGCCGGCATCGCTTGAGGTGACCTGTCCGTCGCCGTTTACGTCTGCCGCAAGAAGCTGCTCAGCGGTAAGCTCAGTCTTACCCTTCAGGTAAAGTATGACTATACCCGCGTCGGTGGAAGTTACTTCGCCATCGCCGTTCACATCGCCGTACAATAGCGGCATTACTTTGCCGCATACGCTGCACTTGGTCTTGTCACCGGTGCCGCGGATATGGTGACGGGTCTCGGTGGGGCATTCCACATAGTAGAAGCGTATAACGTCGTTATTTTTTACAATGTACTGGTCAAGCCTTGCCTGAGTTGTCTCATCAAGCATGGGAGCAGAACCGTTCACGGTGAACATCCAGCCGGACCACGGGCCGTACTTCTCATCGGCCAAACCAAGGGTTACGCCATCAGGCGAAGTTACCGAGTTAAGGTATGAACCGTTGCCGGTATAAGTGTAGCCGCTTTCGGTTATGGCTGCAACGATGGCATCCATGCCGGTCTTGTAATCTTCGCTGTTGCAGATATAGGTATAGCTGAAGTCAACAAACTCGCTGTTTATGGCGTTGCCGTCCATGTTTACGGTAACACTTATAGTCTCGGCATTGGGATTATCTATACCTTCGGTGCCTATGACCTTTACAACTATGCTTATGGGCTGCTTGTAGAACTTGGCAAACTGAGCATAGTCGGCATTGTCTTTGAACTTCTCGTAGTACTTAGAATACTCGCTGTAAGAAAGCACGCTGTCTATCTTAACGCTGGTATTGTACTGGGGCTGAGTCAGCAGCAGGTTTTCGTGCTTAATTACCGTATCCTTGCTGGAGCGGAAGCAGCGGTATTTTTCGGAGGCGTACCAGCCGTCTATGCTGTCAGCCTTTACGCCAACGCCCTTGGAATCATCGGCCGTGCGGATGAATTTGTATCCGTCTCCATCGGGAACTATCTCGATGAAGCTCCACATATCGCCTGTTATGTTGTCCTTAGCGGAGTTGGCCTTCTTTATGCCATCCCAATACACTTCCTCTGTGCAGACCTTCTTCATGAAAGCTGCCGCGGTGTCAAGCTCGTTCTGGGCAAGCGGCTGCACGGTAACTTCTATGGCTGCGCTTGCGAGCACAACGGTGGCTTCGCCTTCGCCGCTCGGTCTATCCAGTATTTCTATAGTGATGGTAACGCTTTTGGCTTCACGGCCGGGCAGCGGACGATATGTCAGCACGCGTGCTGCGTTATATACATCGGTTGAGCTGATAACATCTTCGTTGCTGCTGGTGATCTTTATCGGCGTATATTTGCCGTCAAAGTCCTTATTATAAAGCTGCATGCTCAGCCTGCCAAGGTCTTTGGTGGTAAAGAACTGAATGTCGCTTACAACGTTGGCCTTATTGATATTGCTGTCGTTACGCGGATTGGTAAGCGCGTCTTCGGTTTCCAGCATCTTGTTCAGCAGTTCCTGATAATCTACGTCCTTTTCAACAACGCTGCCCTTTATGGTTACGTTGTAGGTTTTGTAGAGATACAGGTCGTCCCTGCCGCTGTAAGTGAGCTTAAGCGTAAGCACTACGGCGGTATCGCTGCTTGGTATGCTTACGGTAGCCTTGTAGGGTGAGAAGTAAGGATAGCTTACTTCTGAAATTGCAATGTTCTTGCTGCTGCTCTGCCATGTTGCGGTGGCCCAAAGCTCAAGGTCGGTAGAACTGCTATAATCAACCTTGCTCTCATCTACGCCGGCCTTTACGGGGTATTTAGGCAGCTTGGTAAGATCCTCGGCGCTTTCTACGGTTTCGGGTACGGTTATCCTGTCCGCAACGATCTTTAGGGCTGCCTTGGCCTTGGCTTCGTCCAGACCCATGCCAAAGTTACAGGCGGTAGTTTCCTTAGTGTAAGTCTTGTAGGTCAGGATGAAAACGGGGCGTACATAGCCTGTAGCGCTGGAGGTGGAGCCGTTTTCGTTCCATTTGTAAATCAGGGTGCCGTCGTCTGCAACGCCAACATAGTTATAGCTTGAATAGTTGTCTTTTGCACCGGCCTTTACGGAAACGGTAACATCGGTTATGCCGACGGCGGTCAGCTTGGCCTGTATCATGGTAAGGGCGTTGGTGTCCTTGCCATAGGTGGGAAGATAGGTGCTGCTTATAGCTTCTTCGGCTGCGGTAAACTTGGCGTCGGCTTCCTTTTCCTCTTCGCTCTTGACTTCGGCCCAAACGGCGTAAAGGTTGAAGGTTTCGTTATCCTCACTGCCGTCTCCCCAATCATCTTCTTCCCAATCGCGCTTTATGGTTGCGCCATCGGTATAGGCTACGGTTGAGCCATAGCTGCTGGTAGCCCAGCCGGCAAAGTCATAACCTTCGCGGCTGTAAGTGCAGCGGTTGAGCACAACGTTTTCGCCGAAAGGAGCAGCCTGGTCTGCCATGGTGCCGGTGACGGATGACTTATCGGAATACTTTATGTTGTATTTGATTATGTACTGATATCCGCGCCACTTGGCTATGAGCGTTACCTCATCGCCCATGGTGCTGAAATCGGTATCAGCCGTTACGGCCGCGCCAAAGCGTGCATCTCCCTCACCATCAAGTTTGATATACCAGCTTTCAAGCCGCTTATCGGTGGGCATATAGCGCTCCGCCAAGTAAGGCAGATTGGTATACACCTTGCCGGGTACTACGGTTTTGTCGTTGATGGACTGCGTATAACCGTTGCCGTCAAAGTGTACGGTTATGCCCTTTTCCCAATGGGCATACATGATAAAGCCGTTTTCGGCATCTTCGGCGGTAAACTTCTTGTTTGACGGAGTAACTTCATTGCCGCCTTCGGGGGCGTCATACCAGCCGAGGAATATCCAGCCTGTGCGTACCGGGTCGGCAAGGCTATCCTGCTTATACTTGCCGTCATTCTGACGCACATAGTTATAATGGGAACCGACCATGCCTACGCGCGTGATATTCTCAGCGCCTTCATAGTTGTAATCTACGGTGATATTGACGGGATTGCCCTTCCACGTCACATACAGAGTTATGACTTTGTCCTGAACATTTGTAAGGTTCTTTACCGTGCCGCCATCCTGTACGGTGGGAGTCATATAGCCTTTATATGTGCTCCATCCGCTGAATGTGTAGCCCGTGCGGGTAAACCTGCCTTCGGCAAGAGGAATGGTTACTTCCTGGTCATAGGTGGCAGAGATGCTGTCCATACTTCCTTCGCCGCCATCGGCATCAAATGCGATGGTATAGGTTATGGGAGCCCATTTGCCGGTGTAGGTTATATCCTCATTTATGATGGTTTCTGCGGTAAGCTGAGTTCCATCATCGTTGAACCAACCGACGAAGGTATAGCCGGTGCGCTTTACTGCATCGGGAATATTGGTCGCGCCTATCTGTGCGCCCTTAGCGATGGCAACGGTTTTGTCTTTGGTAGTACCGTAATTATAATTAAAAGTTACGGTAACGGCGTCGGCCCACACGGCATAAAGATCCATAGCTTCTTCGGTTTCTATGGTCGCCTTGTCGGCATAAACTATTTCGCCGTCTGCACTGGTGGCCCAGCCGGCAAACAGTTTGCCTTCGCAGGTGAACGTGTTGGCGTTGAGCACGCCTTTGCCGCAATATATGTTCTGCGTGGCGGTTTCATCGGTGCCGTTGTTGGCGTGCAGCGTTATAATAGTGGGCGCGCCTGCAGCAAAGCTGCGGATATAGACGCAGTCGTCATTTTTGTTGCCGCTGCTGTCTTTCTTATAAACTATGGTTATTACATCGTCGCTCTTGGCATCGATTTCAAGCCGCGTCCAATCTATTACGCCGCTCACGCCGTTCACAAGCGTTTTGCTTCCCTGAGTGATGGTCAGCTTATCATAGTTTTTTTCGGTAGAAACCTTATATTCAAAGCTGAGGTTTGTGTCGGCGGTCATGGTAAGCTGCAGCGTGCTGGAGCTGCTTGATTTGCCATTATTGCCGCTCATCAGCACGTCCTCGCCGTCAAGCGTGGTTACTTTCCATTTTTTAGTGCTGTTAGGTGAGCCCGGTTCGGTTTCCGCTATGAGCGGGAGTCCGGCGAAAAAGTCGCCGAATGTTTTGTTGGCTGCGAGTGCGGATGCCGGCAGTAGGCTTGCAAGCATCAGCAGCACAAGCAGCAGGGACAGAAGTTTTTTCTTCATTGCTGTTTAATACCTCCTAATTTATGTGTTTCCGCGGTCATTAGAGGCGCTTTTTTAATAAAAAAAGCCAACGTGATCCATGCGGAGAATATGCTTCCGTATGGTATCTTCGTTGGACTTCGGTTCTTCCGATAGTCCGGCCTCACAGCCGTAAAACTTTTCTGAATTTTAGTTGTGCGTCACTTAATTTGGACGCTTTTCTGCACCTCGGCATGGACGGGTTGTCCGCCTTTTACGGTGATAACAATATGGCCGTAATCCATCTCCCGCATCAGCCTAAGTACTTGATAGTCCTGAGCTGTTATAGCCTTTGCCTCATTTTGCGTGCCTATGCTCTCCGCCCGGTCTTGTTCCATGAGCTTTATCGCGCTCCTTTCTTTTATCTTAAGGTATTTTTCTCCGCTAAAAAAGACCCACACATGCCGTGCGGATCTTGTCTTTATTGATTTACACCAACAAAAAAGCAGCTTCCCGGTGACGGCAGGAACCATACGATCCTATAACGTATCTGACTTATCCCATAAAGGGCATCACAGTGACCGACTCGCGGGGCATCTCACCCACTTCCGTCTCCGAACCTATTCGGAAGGATCAACAGTTGATATTTGGCTTTTCATGCGGCAAACACCGCTTTTACGTATATATGTTACAGCATATTTGCGGAATATACAACCCCTTGGGGATATTTTTTCGTATAATGGTTAATGGTTATGCTGCAACGACATTTGTATTAAGGTATTCAATGTGCCGCGGATGGCTGCTCATACATAACGATGCGCAAGAATTGCATGAAATTTATTCTTAGATGAAAAATACTACTGCGGTCAACGGATACAGCATAGTATGACTATCAAATCAGATTATTTGATATAACGCTTTCTACACATTTCTTAATGACATTCAGAAGTTCTACGAAATAGTCCTTCTTTAGTAGCTCGTGGTCATATTTTACGCGTAGCGGGCTTGAGAGTATAGGATCCCCTACCATTAGGAATATAGGCCGTTTAATATAATGAAATTGCGCGGCATAGCTTTCTCTTGTGAAACATATTCCAAGCCCCTCTGATGCCATCTGCATTGCCGTCTCAATGTGAGCTATTTCGGTATAGTTCTTTATCTTAAATGAGTTTTGCCTACAAAATGAGTCAATATCACTCCGCAAACTTGCGCCGTGAGGAGACAAAATGAAAGGACCGTTTACAGTATGTATGTCTATCCATCTGTAACTCATATCCGGAAGGTATACGCTTGCGCCGATTACCGGATCTGTTCTTGAGACGGTTAATAGCACTTTTTCGTTTAGCAGGACTTCTCCATCATTGCTATCTATACCAAATTGGTCGTTGTATATCAATATATCAAGGGCTTTATCTTCGTATTTTTCTATCAAAGATGCCCATTCACCAAGTGTAAACTGCAATTCAACATCCGGATACTTCTCTCGGAAGTTCTTTATGATGTTTACGGTAAGTGTAGTGCTGCGCTTTCGTTGAAGTCCTATTCGGATTCGACCGGTAATGCCAGCGCGAATGTCATTTACCTCTCGTTCAAACTCATCCTGCAACTCTATCATTTGGCGTGCTTTGTGCACATACAGTTCTCCAGTATATGTGAGTTTCAGGTTTTTACCGCTGCGATCGAAGAGTTGTATGCCCATCGACTTTTCTACATTGCTTATGTACATACTAAGAGCCGGCTGGGATATATACAGCCGTTTAGCCGCTTCTGTTATGGAACCACATTCTGCCAATGTGCATATATATTCTTGGGTCTTAAGGTTCATGACAGCCCCCCCTTTTTTATATATTTATACTTCTGAATATCTCTATTGTCAATAGCGCTTATAAGAAAATATTATTTGTCGATAATACCATATTTACATTATTTTAAGATATTGCTTAATTTTATCAACAATAATATAATCACGTGCTTTAACTCGTGTGGCTATTTGTCTTTGTATGATGACTTGAACAGCAGAACCTTATGATTAGCCGAGACTAATTTATCTACTGTGATTGGCATAGCGCAGAACACTGTCACCACACATCCAATAATAAAGTCTTATTGTTAGGATAAGCAAATTCGACTTTTGTTTTTAGACCATAGCGCTTACAATTTTAATCAACAACTAAGTACATTCGTCAAAAAAGGGGAAAAGAAAATGGATGAAATAAAATCCTTAATGGATCAGTCTATTGATAACATACGTGAAGAGCTGTGGGCGCTTGGCGATAGTATTTATGATAATCCGGAAGTGGCTTTGCATGAGGTATTTGCGAGTACTTTGCTTGAAGATTGGCTTGAACAGCATGGATTCAACGTAACCAGAGGCTTGGGCACGATGAGTACTGCTTTCCGTGCTACTTATGAAAATGGAGCAGGAGGGCCATCCATAGGACTGCTTTGTGAATATGATGCGCTACCTGGACTTGGGCACGCCTGCGGACATCACCTCCAAGGCCCTTGCATAATAGCCGCAGCTAATGCCATAAAAAATGCAAACATAGATAAGCCGTATAAGTTGGTAATATATGGTACCCCCGCCGAAGAAAACCTTGCCGGCAAAATAACTATGCTTGAAGAAGGCTGCTTTAGGGATATTGATGTGGCACTTATGATGCACGGTAGCCCGACGACGACTTGCGACATTAAGTCCATGGCCAATTACCATATCGATGTTGTGTTTGAAGGTAAAAGCTCTCATGCGGCAATAAACCCGGATAAAGGACGCAGCGCACTGGATGCTCTGCTGCTTACATTCCAAGGTATAGAGTTCCTCAGGGAACATGTTCCAGAAGATTCCCGCATGCATTATACTGTGGCAGATACATATAACATTCCTGCCAATGTTGTTCCAGACAAGGCCAAAGGCAGCTTCATACTCAGGTCTTTCAATATGTATACGTTGGAAAACATATTCTCCAGATTTGAGCGCATAGTGCATGGTGCGGCAGAAATGACCGAAACTATGGCCACAATAAAGGTACAATCTCATATGGCGGCCAAAATACCGGTACTTTCATTGAACAAACTACTGATTGACTGTGCTGAAGAGATTGGCGCTCCACGCATAAGCGGTCCAAGGAAGAAGCCAGGCTCAACCGACTTTGCAAACGTTATGGAAATTGTTCCCGGCTCCTGCATTCGCGTAGCATTTGTGCCTGAAAACGCAGCGTCCCATTCGCAGGAGTTTCTTGCAAACGGAAAAGCGGAAACAGGTCACAATGCAATAATATATGGTGCAAAGGTGCTTGCTAATGCAGCATATGAAATGATAAAGGATGATTCGCTTCTTGCTGAAATAAAAGATGAGTTTATTCGCAATAAGAATAAAATGAAAGAGGAGGCATAGTGGTATGTGGAAATATGTATTAAAGCGATTATTGCTGCTTATTCCCGTAATGCTTGGCACGATACTTGTGGTGTTCTTCATAATGGATCAGTCTGATGTTGACCCTGCTAAGGTGATGCTAGGCGATGCGGCTACAGAAGAAACCATAGCGCAGCTGCATGAAGAACTAGGATTGGATGATCCATTTCTTGTAAGGTATGCAAGATATGTACTGAACCTGATTAAAGGAGATATGGGTACATCCTATAACTACCATACTCCTGTTGCAAATCAGATTGCAGCAAGGCTGCCAAATACAATATTGCTTGCAGGCACCGCTGTGCTGCTTACCATAATTGTTGGTATCCCGATAGGTGTATTGGCGGCAAAAAAGCAGTATAGCTTCTTTGATAACATATCAATGGTGTTTTGCCTGTTTGGCGCTGCATCGCCTGCATTCTGGATAGGCCTTATACTCGTTCTTGTGTTTAGTCTTAAATTACCTATCCTTCCAGCATCTGGAATGGGCAAAGGCTTCATCAACTGTCTCCTATCTCTCATTCTTCCAGCTATAACGTTGAGTCTGCATGGTACGGCTACTGCTGCGAGGACTACGCGATCATCAATGCTTGATACGATACGCCAGGATTACATTGACACGGCGCGGGCTAAAGGTACTAGCGAGAAGGTGATTACTCGCAAGCATATGCTGAGAAATGCACTGATACCCGTAATTACGGCTGTTGGTCTAAACTTTGGTGTTCTGCTTGGCGGGTCAGTATTGACTGAAACGGTGTTCGCATGGCCGGGAATAGGAAGGTATGTAATAGAATCCATAAAAACGCAGGATATCCCAAGCGTATTGGGCTGCGTAGTAACCCTTTCTGTGATGTTTACGATTGTTAATGTTCTTGTTGATATTCTGTACGCCTTTGTTGATCCACGTATAAAGGCACAGTACAAGCGTGCTGGGAGGAAATAACCATGAATGAAAAGCAAACCGGCAATATAGTAACTAATGGTATAAACAGCCGCAGCTTATGGGCCGAAGCATGGCTAAGGTTCAAACGTAATCGCGTAGCTGTTGCCGGACTAATATTCGTTGCCTTTCTTATCGTCGTATCAATAGCTACCTTGGTATTGGATTTGGTTACGTCCAATGAAATATACAATGCTTACGTTGTAAAGCAGAACCTTTCTCTAAAATTGGCTCCGCCGAGTGCTGAACACGTATTCGGCTGTGATGAATATGGCCGCGACATACTTTTCAGGCTTATCTGGGGTACGAGATATTCTTTGTTCATTGGTGTTGTATCCATAGCCATAGCGCTTGTAGGCGGCGGTATACTTGGTTCTATTGCCGGATTCTATGGCGGAAAAGTGGACCAAATAATTATGCGAGTGATGGATGTATTCCTTTCTATTCCTTCTATGGTTATGGCAATAGCAATCGTATCGGCCTTAGGTTCAGGCATGACGAACTTGCTCTTTTCAATAGCTGTGCCGCAGATACCACGCCTTGCAAGAATTGTCAGGGCATCTGTAATGTCTGTAAAGGATAGGGAATTTGTGGAAGCAGCGCGTTCAGTTGGCGCTGGTGATTTTGAGATAATACTCAAGTATATAATTCCAAATGCCCTCTCCCCTATCATTGTTCAGGCATCGCTGAGTGTAGGCGCTGCAATCTTGTCAATAGCAGGTCTTAGCTTCCTTGGCATAGGCGTGCAGCCACCTGCACCGGAGTGGGGTTCAATCCTTAATGCAGCCCGCACATATATGAGAGATGCTTGGCATATTTCAGTCATTCCTGGATTGATGATAATGATAACGGTACTTTCGTTGAATGTTGCAGGAGATGGACTGCGCGATGCGCTTGATCCAAAGCTGAAAAACTAAATGGAGATATCACATGAGCTTTTTAAGTATTGATAATTTAAAAGTTGACTACGTGACTGATGATGGCATTGTTCATGCACTTAACGGCGTAAGTCTTGAACTGGTGCAGGGTGAAACGCTTGGCCTTGTAGGTGAAACCGGAGCCGGCAAAACGACAATGGCCAAATGCATAATGGGCATATTGCCAAAGCGTACCGGAAAAATCAGGTCCGGAGAAATAACGTTTGAAGAAAAGAATTTGTTAAAGTGCTCCCAAAAAGAGTTGCAAAGTATTCGCGGCGCACAGATAGCCATGATATTCCAGGACCCTATGACCTCACTCAATCCTGTTCTTACGGTTGGTGAGCAGATAGCTGAAGCCGTTGAAAACCACGAGCATTGTGGCAAGGCGCGCGCTATGGAGCGTGCTGAAGAAATGCTGGAACTTGTAGGCATACCGGCAGAGCGTGTGCATGAATATCCGCATCAGTTTTCTGGCGGCATGAAGCAGAGGGTTGTTATAGCTATTGCACTGGCATGTAATCCTAAAATGCTTATAGCGGATGAACCTACGACGGCGCTTGACGTTACCATACAGGCTCAGGTTCTGGAAATGATGCAGTCACTTAAGCGTCAGCTTAAAACATCGATGTTGCTGATAACGCATGACCTTGGTGTTGTTGCCCAGAACTGCGACCGTGTTGCGGTTATATATGCCGGTGAGATAGTTGAATATGGCACAGTAATGGACGTGTTCAAACGCATGAAACACCCGTACACACAAGGTTTATTCTCTTCCATACCGCAGATAAACGCAGATGTGAAACGGCTCAACTCAATTCCGGGATTGATGCTTGATCCAACGCTTGATGTAGAAGGATGTAGGTTCTGCGACAGGTGCAAATATGCTACCGAAGAATGTCGTATCAACCATCCGGAATTAGTTGAAATCGAGTCCGGCCATTCCGTGCGGTGTTTTCAGAAGAAATAAGGAGGGCGAGCGCATATGTCACTGACTAACGATAATACATTGTTGCAAGTAAATAATCTTAAGAAGTACTTCCCTACCCCGCACGGCCTTATTTATGCGGTGGATAATGTGAGCTTCAATATTAATAAAGGCGATACGCTTGGTGTTGTTGGCGAATCTGGCTGCGGGAAATCAACGCTTGGCCGTTCCATACTTAGATTACATGAGCCAACGGCAGGTGAAGTCCTTTTCGAAGGCAAGAATATTCTTTCACTTAATCATGCGCAAATGAAGCACATGAGAAAGGATATGCAACTTATATTTCAGGATCCGTATGAATCGCTTAATCCAAGAATGACCGTAAGCCAAGCAATACAGGCACCTATGCTTATTCAGGGCATGTATAAATCAAAGGACAAAGCTGCCCTGGAAAAACGGACATTAGAAATGATGGATATGGTTGGTTTGGCTCGTAGGCTTGTAAATAGCTATCCACACGAGTTAGATGGCGGCAGGCGGCAGCGAATTGGCATTGCGCGTGCGCTTGCGCTTAAACCGAAGTTCATTGTATGTGATGAACCTGTATCGGCGCTGGATGTATCAATTCAGGCGCAGGTATTGAATCTGCTACAGGATCTCCAGGAGCAGCTTGGCTTGACGTATATGTTTATTACGCATGATTTGTCTGTTGTAAAACATCTTTCAACGCAGATTGTGGTAATGTACCTAGGTCAGACTGTTGAAATTGGATCACCTGATCAGCTGTTCCATAACCCATGCCATCCATATACGAAGGCGTTGCTTTCGGCAATACCGATACCTGATCCGGAAATAAAGATGGAAAGGATACAGCTTAAAGGCGAAATAACATCGCCGATAAACGTTGGACCCGGATGTAGATTTGCAAAGAGGTGCGTCTATGCAAAGCCGGAGTGCCACGAAAGCTCCTGCGAAATGACTGAGGTAGAATCCGGACATAAAGTCGCCTGCTTTATGGTCAAAGACATGATGTAGTTTTATCGGTGATATCCGATTTAACTTATAAAAGAATTCAAGGAGGAAATACGAATGAAATCTCAGAAGAAGTACAGCAAAATAATTAGCTGTATACTTGCAGTAATGATGATCGTATGCATTTTTGCTGCTTGCACAAACCAGACCAATGAGCCGAGCAACACCAATAGCGGCACAGAAGCTAATGGAACATCTAGTGAGCGGAAGCAGAAGGACACGTTGATTGTTGTAAAGAGCGAAGATGTATCTTCCCTTGACCCGTCAAAAATAGTTAACCAGAAGTCCTTCACTATATACTCTCAGATATTTGAGGGATTGGTAAGGTTTAATCCCGAGACCAAGGCCGTGGAGCCTTGCCTTGCAACCGAGTGGAAGCAGATAGATGATCTGAACTGGCATTTCACTCTCCGTCAGGGCGTAAAGTTCCATGATGGTTCCGAAATGACATCAGAAGACGTTGTGTACTCCTTCGAGCGTATTATGAGCAGCGGCGTCGTTTCCAGCTATGTTGACTATATCGATAAGATAGTTGCGGATGGCGATTATGCCGTTACTATAACCATTAAAATGCCTTATGCACAGATAATACAGGCACTTACCTATCCTGCTGCCGTTGTGGTATCTAAGGCTGCTGTTGAAGCAAATGAAGAGGGCTTTGCTCAGAAACCAATCGGAACTGGTCCGTATGCTTTTGTAGAGCGCTTTGAGGCCGACTCAATTACGCTTATTGCTTTCGATGATTACTGGGGAGAAAAAGCTAAGACTAAGAACCTGATATTCAAGGTTATACCCGAAGGATCCCAGCGCACTATAATGCTTGAAAACGGAGAAGCCGACATTATATGCGATGTCCCTTCTAACGATGCTGCAAGGATAGCTTCTGCTGATAATCTTAAGCTTTATAACGAAACCGGCAATAAGTACTACGCATTGTATTTCAAATGCGATTCATCTACCCCTGTAAGCAACAAGCTTGTTCGTCAGGCGTTTGAATATGCCATAGATAAGCAGGCGCTTGCCGATGCCGTTATGGCCGGTTATGCTCAGGTAGGTTCTCTCCTTTGCACTCCTGCTACCACCGGTTACAATGCCGAAAAGGATCGCGGTAACGTTTACGACGTAGAAAAGGCAAAGGCATTGCTGACTGAAGCAGGCTATCCTGATGGATTCGACCTTGAAGTATATGTCCGCACTGGACAAATCTATGAAGAGATTGCTACTATAATACAAGCTCAGCTTGCTGAAGTTGGTATCAATATAAACATAAATCTGTTGGAAAGCGCTAAGATAGATGAAAAGTTCTATGGCGGCGAGGAAATCCCCATCCGTCTTTCCTTCTATAATAACATTTGCGCCGATACGGACTTCATAATGCAGAAGCTTCTCCCAACCACCTATGGTCAGGTCTACTTCAATGATGATATGGTTGATCTCATTAACCGTTCTCGCGCGGAAACTGATGATACTAAGCGTCAGGCTATATATGATGAGTTCCATGACCTTATGGCAGATGATATGCCGCAGCTGTCGCTCTTCTATGAGCAGATACTCGTAGGCACGAGCAACATGGTAGAAGGATTCTCAATAAATCCTCTCGGTGCTCACCAGTATTGCCACGTTGTGGTATACGAAAACTAAAGCATTGCTTAAAACGTTATTGCCAGGTTAATGCGTATAGCATTATCCATTTATCAGTGCAACACATTGGGAGAACTGCATATACGGCAGTTCTCCCGTGCTAAATTACCAATAACTTAATGAGGCATAAAACATGAATACTTATAAAGCTATAAGAAACGAAATATCAAGTGATAACATGATGGCGACCGTTCATCAGCTTGCCAAGTGGAAAAGACATTCAGGCACAGCCGAAGAACTTGAAGCATTCAAATACTTAAAATCAGTACTTGACGGTTTTGGATATACAACCAGACTTATTCCATGTGAAACATATATAAGCTTACCTGTCAGCTGCACGCTGAAAGTAAACGATGAGCCGGTTTATGCGCAAACGCATTCCATGGTACCTAATGCCCATGCGCTTGCACCGTTGATATATTGCCAGAATGAAACAGAAATAAGGAACACAAACTGTGCCAACAAGATTGTGTTGACCAATGGCCGCGCAGTATATGGGCCTGTAAAGGCGGCGCAAGACGGAAATGCTGCCGGTATCATATTTGTTCAGGAAGCAGTTATACGCGAATGCATCCCATCTGCCTGCTGGGGCAGTCCTACTACGCATGACTGGGGATTGCTTCCTAAAATACCAGTTGCATCAATAATTGATGATGCAGGGAATCCGATGATAGAACAGCTCAAATCTGGATCTACGCTTATTGCAGACATTACTACAGAAGTAGATACAGGATGGCGAAATATTCCCCTGCTTATTGGTGATATCAAGGCACCAGAAAACTGCAATCAGTTCGTTCAGTTGACTGGTCATTGCGATTCTTGGTACTACGGTGCTATAGATAATGGCACAAGCAATTCGCTGCAAGTAGAAATAGCACGTATAGCGAAAGAACATCAGGCAGAATTAAAGAGGAACTTCAGGGTCGTGTTCTATTCCGGACATTCGCATGGTCGGTATGCCGGTTCTGCATGGTATGCAGATAACTTCTTTGAGGATCTGCGTGCAAACTGCATAGCCAATATAAACACAGACAGCGCAGGTTGCAGGGGCGCTGATGATATTATCCATTCTATAGTTATGCCTGAAGCTAAGCCCTTGGCAGTACAAATAGTTAAAGAGCAAACCGGAGAGAAATTTGAAGGCAAACGTTGCGGTCGCCTTGGAGATCAAAGCTTTTGGAATGTAGGCATCTCAAGCGCTTTTGCATCATTCTCCAGACAGAAGAAGCGAATGCTGCCTAATGGAAAGATGGGTTTTGAACGTGGCAATTCGGAACTTGGACCAGGCTGGCATACTCCGGATGACCTTGAAAAGCATATAGATCCTAATAATCTTCTGCGCGATGCCAAAATAGTCGGCGAGTATGTTATGACATGCCTAACAGAGCAGGTAATCCCTATGCATCTTGAATGTGCTGTAGCCGAAATAACCAGTGAACTTGAAAAGTGGGCAGCGCTGGCGGGCGATAAGTTTGATTTAGATGATACGATAGAACGCTCAAAACAGCTTAATGGCAAAGTCGAACTATTTATGGATACGGAACTATCGGATAGTGTTAAAAATGAGTGCATATTGAAACTCAGCCGTTTGCTGACAGCAATAAACTTTACGCGTGGAAGTATATATGGAAACGAGCCTGCCCTACCTATAGACGCAATACCTGTGCTTTCACCAATACATAAGCTTATAGACCAGAATACTGCCGAAGTTGATATTCCAGCACTAAAGTTGGAACTCTTGCGTGCAAGGAACTTCATTAATCATAATATAAAGCTTGCTAATGACTTGCTGGATAGCGTTATGAAATAGAAGGAGGAAACATTATCATGCCAAAGATAGTAAAGTGCGAAGTAAAACTGCTTACACGCCCCCATGTTGTGTTAACCACGTCTTATGGCGCGACTAAGCAAGAACGTAGTCATGCTATCGTTATTCTTTACAGTGAAGATGGTAAAGTTGGTTACGGTGAGGCTACCCCGCTTTCAAAGTTTACCGGTGAAACGACGGAAATTGTAGTAAACATATTAGAAAATGTGATTCTGCCAGCTATTGTAGGTATAGACTGCTTTGACATAGCGAGGGCTCACATTATCATGGATAATGCCATTGCTGAAAACCACGCAGCGAAGTGCGCGGTGGATTGTGCCCTTCATGACCTTGCGTCAAAAGAGTTAGGGATTCCTCTATATCAAATGCTTGGCGGCAAATGCCGAGATAGCGTAAGCATAAACCGACACATAGGCATAATGGATAATGTGCAAGCCGTTTCTTTAGCTAAGGACTTTGTGAGCCAGGGATTCATGAGCATAAAAATGAAAGTTGGCGGGGATGTGCAGAGCAATATATCAAGAGTAATGGCTGTACGCAAAGCGGTTGGCGATGATGCTAAGATAAGAATAGACGCAAACGCCGGATATAATTATACGCAAGCTTCAGAGTTCGTAAAAGGCGTATATGACTGCAATGTAGAGTACTATGAACAGCTGCTTCCGAAATGGGATATCGACCAAACGGTAGCGTTGCGTAAAAACTTTGGTATTCCTATTCTGCTCGATGAAGCGGTGAATACACCGGAACAGGCTGTTCGTTATGCTGTGAGCGGAGCAGCAGATGCATTTACGATAAAGCTGTGCAAATGCGGCGGGCTATATAGAGCGAAACAGATTGCCGGCATAGCCGAAGCATTCGGAATGGGTATCGTTGTTGCCAGCACATATGATACGCATATTGGCTGCGGTGCGTGTCTGCATCTTGCCACTGCACTTCCCAACATACAATCGGCATGCGATTTGACAACATATGCAAGCCAAAAGGATATTGCAAAATCATGCCATGTGTTGAACGGAATGCAATTACATGCTGGAGATTCGTATGGTATAGGCGTTTTCTCTATGAATGACTTTGGAATGACAGTCAATAATGCTTAAAAGGTAGGAATGTACATGGAAACTACATGCTCGTTTATTGATGGAAATACGCTGTATGAGTGCATAAATAATAAAATAGATGTAGACCGTATTCTGGCGCATATAGAAAAAATGAACCAATGGCATAGGTATACCGGCACGCCTGACGGTGAGGCTTTTGTGGATGATCTGATAAGGCGCCTTGATGAATACGATATCCCATATGAAATCGAAACATATCAGGCATATGCAAGCATCCCTGTGAAAAGCAGTTTGACACTAAGTAACGGAGATGACGTTCGTACCATAGCCGATGTGTATAGTGCGGATACTACAGATGATTTATATGGACAAATAATATATGATCATTGGTCTGAAAACAATAATAATACTCCAGAAGAAACGGCGATAAGATATGCCGCTTTTAAAAACAAGATAGTTCTATCTCATAGCAGCGGCGGAGAGTTTGCCAACGAAGTAGCACGCTATGGTGGCTTGGCTTTGCTGCATATAAATAAAAGCAAGGGCGGATATATTCATCATAGCAACATAAGCCCAGTTTGGGGGACACCATGTATAAATCAGATGCACATGTTATGCGTGCTGCCGTCGGTGGGTATATCGTTGGAGGATGGTGACAAACTGATAAACATGCTTGACCAGCAGGATGTTTATGCAACACTGAATGTAAAAATGAATACGCGCATAGTCACTACACGTATGCCCATAGTCAATATTCAAGGAAATAGCGACAAGTTTGTTCTGCTGCATGGTCATTATGACTCGTGGTATGAGGGCATAACTGATAATGCAGCAAGCGATGCTATATTGCTTGAACTGGCCCGCGCTTTCTATGCAAACCGTGATAGCTTAAAGAGAAGTATACGGATTGCTTGGTGGTCAGGACATTCGGATGCTCGCTATGCGGGTTCGACATGGTATTGTGATACACATTGGGACGAACTGAATAAAAAGTGTGTAGCCAGCATAAACCTTGATCTTACAGGGTGTAAATGCGCAAATCAGATACGCGCCCGCACGGCATGCATGGAAGGTGAAAGCTTTACTGCAAACCTTATAAAAGAGTTTACTGGTGTGGATGCCAAGGCATATATCCCCATGATTCGCGGTGCCGACCAAAGTTTCTGGGGAGTACATATACCAATTCATATTATGTTTAAGTATGAACCTACGGATGAAACAAGAGTCTCCCCATGCCCAAGCGGTGGGCCATGGTGGCATACCGATCAAGACACTCTGGATAAGCTTGATGTAAACATTCTGCTAAGAGACTTGCGTATTAATGCTAAGGCGGTATGCCTGATAACAAATAGTGGTGCATTGCCGGTGAACCTTATAGAGTTCATAAACAAAGTAGAAAAGTGTCTTATAAGCATTCAAAAAGAAACTCCAGACGGATTTGGTATGCAGGATGTCTTAGCATCGATTGGTAACGTAAAATCAGCATGTACTATTTTGGTAGAGTGCATTAAGGACAACCCCAGTACGGATTATGATGCGTTTTTAAAATCGGTTGCAGGTGAACTGGTAAGACTTGTTTACTCCGCTGGAAGCATGTATCAGCAAGATTTGTCTTCACCCTACCAACCGTTTGGCATCATTGCCAGTTCGGTAAAGACTGCAAAGAATATGCATGGTACAGTTTTGGCTTTGTGTGCTAAGACAGAATTTATAAGGGCGTGCAATCGCATAAAAGGACAATGTGATGCGATTCAAAAGATGATTAAATGCTATATGACAATGGCATAACTATTGTATTACTTATTAGTTAGGACAATTAGTTCGTGCAAAACAAAAGGCAGAAGCTATTACCCTTCTGCCTTTTGCCGTTGTTGTTATGTTGTTTTTTATTTACCCATTAGGGCATGACTTAATTATAGCACTAAAAACCGAATATGCAAGTTCAGTTTTCTTAACATTACCTTATATTGCGAATGATACGCGATTTAGAAATGCTCAACACATGTTCTTATGAAATTTGCAACTTCGCCTTCACTTACGCCTACAATATTCGCAGCATATTCAGCCGCAGAGCCGAAGTTGCTGTCGAGCGTGTCGAGCGCAGCCGTGAGCCAGCATGGACAGGCAGCGAAGAAGCCGAGTACATAGCCGGCGGCAGCTTTGTCATTCCTGCTTTTTGCCATGGCAAGCGAGTAGGCCTGAGCAAGCTCATGCTCAAGCGTTTCGTTTGTGCGCATGTAGTCGGCATATATTGCTGCATCATCTGCGCCAAGCAGCCTAAGGAGCAACGCTGCTACTACGCCGGCGCGGTCTTTACCCGTTGCACAATGGAACAGCACAGCTCCCCTTTCGGCATTAGCGGCGCGTATTATTCCGCGTATGCATACGGCAGTGTTTTCAGAAAAAACTATGCTGCGGTATACCACCCTCATCCTTTCACTTGCGCTTTGCTCACCGCGGTAGTAACCGGCAAGTATATCGTCCACCTTATCTTCAAAAGTACGTTTGCTTTGGGTGAATTTCCTGCGTCCGCTTTCAGAAACCTGAATATGAATATAGTCCGCGCCGGGAAAAGCAGGATCGGGATGGAAACTGCGTTCGTTTTCGCTTCGCATATCGAAAACCGCGCTGAGTTGACCAAGAGCCGCAGTATTGCTTATACGCCACAATGCGCCTGAGCGTATCAAGCGCATTGGTTTTACCATTCCGTTTTTTGTGCGTATCCCGCCCAAGTCCCTTAGGTTCGGGCATTCGGTTGTATTGAGCATAGCTTTATTCACCAAAGTAACGGTACAATACTTTTACAAATTCGGGTATGCTCTGCTTTACGTCTGATGCGGAATTGCTACGCACCATTTGAAGCTCGTTATCAAGGCATTCCCCTGCGTAATTCAATAGCTGCACAACACTGACAGCATTGCCGGTAACATTGCCGTAAAGCGAAGCGATGGTTTCAAGTGCTTCCTTGCGGTTTATAAGGGCAAAAGCGGAGAATATGCATATGCCCATGTTTTCAAGAAGGAATATCTGCCTATACAGCATATCAAGATCGTCTATTTCGCTTAATTCCGGATATAGCTTGCCAAGATCCAGCCTATGTGCCGAATCGTTGGTATTTGCAGGTTTTGTTATGCGCCGCTGTAATGAAGCGTTGTCGCGGTAAAGCGAGCCTATTGCCATTGTTCCGCCGCCTAACAGCCGTCCGGTTATGCTGCCGCGCTCTATTTCGCCAATAAGCTCCATAAGCCGCTCGGACGAAGACGTTTCACCATTAAGCTCCATATACATGGCCGCGGTATATACGAACTCAGTTGTGTTAAGCCCAAACGCCATCCCGCGTTTTGAAAGGGCAAGCGCTGTATCGGCACGCTCACTTTCACCCATCATTCCGAAGCAATGCTCCATAGCCGCTTTAACTTCCGATTCTTCCGGCGCGGAGAACACATGCCCGTCTGCAGCGGTATGCCTGTTCAGGCAGCCGATTACACATCCAGGCGCGCAGCAGTAGTTTAATCTGCTGCCATTATTGCGTTTACCGTGCGCACGGCGTTCGGGTATTTCGGGTATGGCATTGCGGCTTTTGAGCAGATGCAATATGGTTATCGATCCAAGCCCGGGCAACGCCCCGCCGCATATCTTGTCGGACAGTATCATTCCGGCAAGCTTCTTTGAATTGGCCTGCAGCGTGGCCTTATCCGCACAGCGCTTACCAAAGTATGCCTTGCCGTTGATAACTATCGCCCGTATGCCTTTGCTTGCGGCAACATCGCCGAAGCTGCTGCGCGGGCATGTGAAGCGCGGAGTGCCTTCGGGATATGTAGTAAAAAGTGCGCCGAGGGGCAGCAGCATGTCGGCCGCCCGGCCGGTACCTATGGCTGCGCAGTTACCACCGAACGTTGAGCGTATGTATTCAACTATATCGTTGCAGCTTTTACCCTGAAGCTGAGGCATATGCTCTATTCGTATGCCTGATGCATCGACCATTATTACGGCATTGCCATCGGAGTATTTGCCCGTTAGCACAAGAGCGTCTATGCCAAGCGAAGCAAGCTTCTGAGGGAAATCGCCAGAGATGCTGGATACGGCAACGGCGTTATTACCCATGGCTGCAACGCTTGCGCGGTTTGCGCAGGGCGCGTTAGTGCCTGTCAAAAGACCGCATACTATCGCAAGCGCGTTTCCTTCATCAAGCCTTGAACAGCCATCTTCTGCATATTGCCGTACAAGCTTCATAGCAAGGCCGCGTCCGTAGTGCTCGGCGGGCGTGGGCATTTCGCTTATGCTGTTCGTATTTAGGTTGATGACGATTGTTTTGCCCACGGCTTACTTGTCCTTTCCCTTAAGATGACCGCCGGGAGCGTCATAGCGCACCTGCTGTATCTGCGCCATTATGGAAACGGCTATCTCCTCCGGCGTTTCGCCGCCTATATCAAGGCCTATTGGCGTATAAACCGTGCTCAGTTGTTCTTCGCTTGCGCCCTGTGCGGTAAGCTTAGCGAAAAGTGCAGCTATCTTTTTGCTGCTGCCTATCATGCCTATGTATGCAGCGTTTTTATCAAGCACACCTGCAAGCGCGGCGCCGTCGTGCGCATGGCCGTGCGTAGCGATAACATAATACGCACCATCTGGTATATCCATGGCTTTTATTTCGGCTTCAAAATCCTTTACGCGCACAAAGCGGCCTGCCGCGGCAATTTTATCGGCTATCTGCTCATCTGCCCTGTCGTCTATAAGCAGCGTATCGTAGCCTATAAATTCCGCAATATGCATTACTGCCGCGCCAACGTGCCCCGCACCTATCATAACAAGCAGGGGCTTGGCAATGAATGCTTCTATCAGCACGCTCATGTCCCCGCCGCAGGTCATTCCGGTGTTTGATGAAGGCGAAGTGAGGTCATATTCCTTATAGGCATTGGTGCCGTTTTCAATACACTTTATTGCATCTTTAATGGCAATAAGCTCGACCGCGCCGCCGCCTATGGTTCCGCGCGTTGTACCATCGGCATAAACTATCATTTTGCCGCTGCTTCTTGGTGTAGAGCCATCGCTGTGGACTATTGTCACCACGGCATAGCTTTTGCCCGCATCATATGCCGCAGCCTGTTCTTTTACTATATCTATTGCGTTCATGCGTTTGTTTCTCCTTACACTTATTTGGCCCTACCCATGAGGAAGCTGCCGTTGTTTTCAACAATATCTATGTTTCCGTATATAAGCGAAAGCTTTTGCTGCACCTCGTCGCGGTTTGCCGCGTGCATGTCCAGCTCCCCTACTATGTTGCCTTGCTTTAGCATGAACAGCCTGTCGCAATATGCCATGGCAAAGTTCGGGTCGTGCAGCGTTATAAGCCCCGCCTTGTTTTCTTCTTTTATAAGTTCGCTTATTTTCGAAAGAACCATATGCCTGTTCAGAAAGTCAAGCGCACTGTCGGGCTCATCCATAAGCATTACGGGCGAATCCTGCACAATGCAGCGCGCAAGTATGACTATCTGCCGCTGGCCCTGGCTGAGCGCGCCGAAATCCTTTTCGGCAAATTCGGCGCAGTTTAGCCGCTGCATTGCCTCAAGCGCTGCGCGTTTATGCTCCGCAGACGGAGATTCCAGCAGACCAAGCTGCGAGTTGAAGCCCATTAGCACCACTTCGAGCGCGGTACGCCCTCCCTGTAAGCTGCATACCTGCGGAATGAAGGACACAAGCCTTGCACGCTTCTTTTCGTTAAGGCTGCGGCAGTCCGTATCGGCCACGGTAAAACTGCCTTGTATAGGTAAAAAGCCGCAGCAGCCATGAAGTATGGTCGTTTTACCACTGCCGTTCAGCCCCAGCAGGGCGCAGAATTCGCCGGGAGCAATGCCTATATCCACGCCGTGGACAATCTCCGTTTTGCCATAGGCTATTCTTACATCCTTTAATGAGAAAAGTTCTCTCATGCGGTCTCCTTTCCGCGCGTACAAAGGAAATAAACCAATATCGGCACGCCTATAACGGTTGTAAGTATGGATATGGGCAGTTCGGCGCTGTAAAGCACCCTTGCGAGTATGTCCGCAATAAGCACAACAAACGCGCCCACCATGCCGCTCATAATAATCGTTGTAGAGTTATTGCGGCGCAGCATAAGCCGCGCTGTATGCGGCGCGATAAGCCCTGCAAAAGATATAAGTCCGGTAACACTTATTATGGAGCCTACCATAAGGGTTGATAACGCAAGCACTGCTGCGCGCACGGGCTTTAGCCTTACGCCCAATGCACGGCATTCGTTGTCGCTTAGGGACATCAGCTCTATCTGCCGCCTTAGCAACAGTATGCCTATAAGTCCGATAAGGAACATGGGCAGTATGGAAAGAAGCTTTGAAAGCGTTGTGTTTCCGAACGTGCCCATCTCCCAGTATTCCATTGCCGCAAGTTCGTTTTCGGGGTCGGCAAAGTATTTGAGCGCCATTATTATGGCCTTGGATATGGCGTTTATTACTATGCCTGCAAGCACATACGTGCTTGTTGATCGTGAACGCGTGGCTTTAACAAGCAGCATAACGCACACTACCGCGGCCAAGCCGCCCCAAAATGCTCCGCTTGCTATTGCAAACATGCCGGATGTTGAAACGGATACTATCGCTATGGCTGCGCCAAGGTTAGCACCGCCGGCTATGCCGATTATATCGGGCGATGCAAGAGGGTTTTTGAATATTATCTGGTATACGCTTCCGGCTACGCCAAGGCCAACGCCAGCAATTATTGCCATTATGGTGCGAGAGAGGCGCAGCGTTAAAAATACCCTTCGGGTCATATCGTCCACTTCTTTGCCGGCGAATATGGCCCGTATGTCATCAACAGTAATGGAGTATTTGCCTACGCAAATCGAAACCACCGCGGCAACTAATATTGCCGCGGTGACTGCTGCAAATAATGCTGGCACAAGGCCTTTTTTTGCAGATTTTCCGTTCACTTTTTAATTATGCAGCCTTCTCTGCGGTTTCGGCAAATATGGAAGAAGTGTCCATATCAAAGCCGTAGAAGGTCTTATAGAAATCGGTGGCATCAGCCGCAAACTCATCCATGTTATATACTTCGGGATGAAGCTTTGCGGTCATCCAAAGCATGCCGAGTACGCCGGAGGGAACCGGAGAATCCCATGCTTCAAAGCCGGTAGGCATATTGTACACGGCGCCGTTCTTAACGGCAGTGATATCCTTAAGCTGTTCATCAGCTATAACATCGGCGGCGGTGAAATCCGGCTGGCCGTTGGCCATGTTGTTGGTGGGGATGATTATAACATCGGGATTCATGGCAATAAGCTGCTCATAGGATATATCTACCCATGAATCGCCTTCAAGTTCATCACCGGCATTCTTGCCGCCGGCGGTGGTTATAACGCTCGCCTGATACATATCCTTGGGAGCGGTGGTGAGATAGGAGCTGGTGCCGCACATATACACAACGGGCTTTGCATCGTCCGCGATGTTAGCGGTAAGCTCGGCTATCTTGGCCAGCACTTCGTCATAGCGGGCTATGAGCGCAGCGGCCTGCTCTTCAGCGCCGGTAAGCTGGGCAATAAGATTTACCATGCCCACAAGCTGCTCGTGGCTTTCGGGATTGACAACTATTGCGGGGATGCCCATTTCGGCGAGCGTGGCAGCATAATCCTTTGCTTTCTTGGGAAGGATTACCAGATCGGGCTCGGCAGCTATGCAGGCCTCAAGGTCAAACGCCTTGGCGGAACCAACGTTGCCTATGGTGCCGATAAGTTCGGGCGCGGCAAGCTTATATATGGGGCGCTTGTCGGTCTTTTCCTCGGTAGCCACCAGTTTATCCTTCAGGCCGAGAGCTATGCAGGTGGAAGAAGATATATAGTAACCGGAAACTAAGCGCTCAGCAACATGTTCAACGGTCACTTCATTGCCGATCTGATCGGTAACGGTCATGGGGAACGCGCTGGGGTCTTCGGCAGCAGGAGTAGCTTCGGGTGCAGCGTCGGTAGGAACAGGCTCGGTGGGAACAGCTTCCGTAGGAGTAGGTTCTTCGCTGTTGGCGGGAGATTCGGCAGGCACATTTGTAGTGCAGCCGGCAAACAGGCCTATGACCATCATTATGACCAGAAGCAGAGATAGTGTCTTTTTCATTACATTTCTCCTTGAAAAATACAGTCATTTTGATGCACGGCATCGATTTTAGCCGCACATCAACTGTTATTTTACTATATTTTTTGCCAAAAAGGAAACGATATATATAGATAATATTATACGCGTTATTCGTTAAAACGATTATGCGCACTATTTTCGTTTGAATATAACGCTAAAGTCGTTATTCACACGTAAGGATATCGAATGTACAAAAAATGATACACTATAGTACACAAGATGTTTTTGGGGGCTTATGGGCTCGATTACCGCAGCGTTATATCGAAAGCATGCTTCAAGACCTCCGCGGGAATCTTATACCCTTAATATAAAACCGGAGCATATCCTTTGGCGCTGTTTTACAGCAAGATAGCTCATTTATGCAATAGCATATTCCGGCTGCTTCAACGTTAATGTGTTCCTTATTTCTAAAAGCATCGGCAGCGCAATGAAAAGCTGAGGTTATATATATAATAAGCATAATTATGGCAAATTTGTTAAAATTATAATTGAACTATGCGACACTATTTGATAAAATAATAAAAATTTTATTCTCTTATCGGGCACGCCTTGTGCCCAGAGCACAACAAAATAGGAAGGAGCATATCAACTAATGAAGAGAAAAATGTTATCCTTGATCCTTGTGTTGCTGATGGCGATGTGTCTTGTGCCTACGGCTGTTTTTGCCGAAGGCGAACAGGAGATTGACGTCAAAGGAACCAACCTGATCAAGATTACTACTGCTACCGATTTTGCCGCCGGCGAAACAACAGGCCTTGTGCAATCTGGCGTAGGCAACGGCGCACTTGCGCTTGAAGCTGATGCAACGGAAGGCACATTCACCTCCGCCGTGTATCTTATCGATGATTTTCTAAAAATGGTAGCTTCGTGGAACGCAGCCATTTATGACAGTTCCAGCGTGGAGGTCTTTGCACGCGCTTATACCAACGATGCATGGACCGATTGGTTTTCCTGGGGTAAATACGGCATGTCCATAATGCGCGGCTGCAACGACGATAATTCAGTTGATGAGTATTCTCCGGGCGGCACTATCACTAAAGCCCAGTTCCGCGCCGTACTCCGCCGCGATAGCGCAGAGATACAGTCCCCTGTTCTGCGCCAGATAACTTTCTCGATAAAGGACGGCGATGCTGCACCTGTCTATGCTGAAACTCCGGTCTCCTCGCTTCCTGCGTCCAAGTATAATGCTTCGCCTGCGTATTCACAGATAATTCGTGATCCTGAAATTGGCGGCAGCATTTGCAGCCCCTCTACCATCTCTGTAATGCTCAATTCCCGCAATTCACAACTTGATATTCTGCCCGAAGAACTTGCCCTTTCCGTGCAGGACTTCAATTATGGCTTCGGCAACTGGGCGTTCTGCGCATCCGCTGCCGGACTGTATGGCTATGAATCATATGTGCAATATGGCAATATTGACATAATACTGCAGGAACTTGCTAATGGCCGCAGCGTTGGCCTTTCGGTCAGCTACAGCCCAAGCGAAACCAGTTCTTACCCTTACCTTCCCGGCTCATATGGCGGAACAGGCGGCCATCTTATAACCATAGTCGGCTACGAATTTGAGGATGGCGACGTTGGCAATCTGGACAAGCTGAACCTCATCTCCAGCGATACTTATTCTAAGGACGACTCCACGAGCTTCCACCGCTATGCATGGAAGTATTTCCAGAAATGCTGGACTAACGGAGTCATATACATGGTTTCCTTAATGCCCGAATTTGGCGCGCCCGTGACCGGCGTGCAGAGATTCGATGCAGCGCTTGAATCCACTGGAACCGAGAACGTTTATAAACTTAATGTAAACGGCATTGCCATTGATCTGACCGACTTTACGGTAGGTAAGCGCTCTGCTCTCGGCCGTGGTGTTCTGGCCTACACCATTGAAGGTATGGCTACAAACGCAGCTATTGCAAGTGATTCTTCAATAGAATATGCTAACCGTATTCAGGTCAGCGCAAACAATACATTCTTCTACACGGGCATTAAACCGTCCGCTGACGGCAATCTTGACTTCAACGCTGGCGATGCGCTTTATAAGGCAGGCATACCCGAAGGCGAAAGCCGCATGCTGACGGTTTATGCAATGGCTAATAACGGCCGCCGCTATACTGCTACAATTTCTGCTGTAAGCAAAAAGGCTGCTACCATAACCGAAGAATATGATACCGTAGCCACCAGCGGCAATCTTGTTCATGTTAATCTTGCTGAAGGCAAACTTTCAGGTGGTGCAGCGCGCAATAATGCTGGCGAAATAACGCTCAAGAACGGCGAAACCTCAGGTGTGTATACAACTCCTGTTTATTCCAACGAATGGGCTTGGGAATACCTTTTTGCCACCATCAACGCTGTAACCCCCGGCGCTTCCAGCGTGGAACTGCAGGTGCGTGCGGTGGCAGAACGTGCTGAAGGCGCATGGAGCGATTGGTTCACATGGGGCAAATTTGGCTCAGGTATAAGCAGCATGTCTACCTCCGTAAAGAGCGATTATCTTAACTTGGATATCGATATGTTCACCGTTCGCGGAAGCAGCTCTACTGCTAACGTGAAGGATGTGCAGTTCCGTGTTCTGCTCCGCGCGGACGATGCCGGCAATGCACCCGAAGTATTCGGACTTAATTTCACCTATAAGAAATCGAGTTACAGCGCAAACGAAGCGGTGTATACCGGCAAAACCTCCGCAGATGCTCTGCCTAAGTCTGCATCCGTGGATATAACCGCCACAAGTGCATATGCTTATGCAAACGGTATGAGCGCATGGCGCTTTGAGAACATGATGCTGATGATGGTTAACAGCCGTGGCTCAGATGCGTTGTTCGAGGAAGTGGCGCTCAATGGTCTTGATTTCAACGAAGGCTGGGGCAACTGGGCCTATACCATATTCAAGGCAGGCCTGTTCGGGCATAATGCCTATACGCAGTTTGCTGCTAACCCCACGCTCGTTCAGCAGGCAATAGCAGATGGCAATATCGTAGGCCTATATGTGCATGGCGGAAAACTTGAAACCACTAATAGCGAAAGTTCAAGCCAAGTAATAGTTTATGCTTATGAAACGCAGGAAAACGGTACTGTTATATTCAAGACCGTTTGCCCGCGTGGTGATGTGAGCGAACTGGCTAACGGAGATGTATTCGGAACTTGTACTGCAGAACAGCTTACCGATGCCATTTCCAGCTTCAGCAACGCCAACGCACGCGGCATGATGTATGTCGTTGGCAGCAAGGTAAAAGAATCTTCCGTAAAACGCGTGCCTGCTGCTGCGCAGATAGTTGATGCAGCTACCGTTCGTCTTTCGGTGAACGGCATAACCATCAGCCTGCCAGAGGACTTCGTTGCCCAAAAGAGCTCCACGCTCGGCTACGGCGTTATAGCCTATACGCTTGCGAGTGAAGTGAAGGCCGGAGAAAAGCTTGCCGCCGCTAAGTTTTACTATGATATCACCGTGAATGCGGATGGTACGCTTGCGCTGCCTGAATCCCTGCAGGCCAAGCTTGCCGCGGGCGATACCACTAATCTGTACGTTGTGCATAACAACGGCATGACGTATACAGCAAAGATAATTTCCGTTAACACGCTTGACAAGCAGAAAAGCGAAGCGCTTGCAAAGGTGAACGACTATCTCGCGAATCAGCCTTCCAATGTGTATGGCGAAGCGGCCAAGATAGCCAATCAGGCAAGGGCATTGATAGAAGCTGCGTCTTCCATTGAAGAAATAGAAGCCGCGCTCAAGCTGCTCGATACCAAGCTTGATTATCCGTGGCAGGACGATAATCAGGGTACTACCGCAGGCGGTAACACTACCGTGCTTCCGCCGCAGACCGGTGATGCGGAAAAAATTGCTCCTTTCATGCTCATCGCCATGGCAATGGCAGCCGTGTTGTTTGTGGTATGCAGGAGAAAGCGTTCATAATAGCATCTGCTAAACTGTAGCAAAGGGCCGGAGGAAAAGCTTCGGCCTTCTAACGATGTTTGTGGCTGAAAAATATGTCTTTACTTCAAAAGTCATTTGCTTCGTTGCGGGTAGTTCGACGCGATAACTTATCCGCTACCGTGCAATATCACCATCAGTTCAGATATCTCTTTCAGAATACTTTATACCTTCTGCAGCATACTGCTGCTTCTGTACCAGGATGCAAAGCCAGCCTTTTTCGTTCTTGTGTATCTGCACATCGTGAAAGCCCGCCTGCTCCAGATACGTCTTCAGCTCGG
>ERZ857984.822-NODE-822-length-31931-cov-5.857385_pt1 | contig 31931 bp, 26 predicted proteins | sample MGYA00519914_ERZ857984 | MGnify/ENA primary metagenome ERZ857984 (study PRJEB31778, sample SAMEA3449417) | human gut metagenome | biome: human gut; feature: human-associated habitat; material: faeces | place: United Kingdom | collected 2010/2012 ... | reverse complement strand
ATGCACCTGACTATTTCTCTTATTGCGGTAACGATGAGTTCTATGCAAAACTCATCGCCTGCAAAAAGGCAGAACCGCAACAAAAGAAAAAAGGGTTTACGTTCAATCTGTTTCACCGGCGTAAATGACAAAGGTACGACCGACGGTCGCACCTGAAAAAGCGCATGAACAAGCCAAAAACGAGGTACGACCGTCGGTCGCACCTCGTTTTTTTATACCCTTTTCCGCCCGCTTCCAGCGGGCTTTTTTATATCCAAAACAAAAAAGGAGGAACAAACATGAAACGAGCAAGGAGGCTGTTAGCCGGACTGTTGGCAGCGATGTTGCTGACAACGATTTTGGCTCCCACAGCCTTGGCGACGAGCAATGGGACATCTATCAGCATGCCCACCGAGGAGCCGGAACCCACCGAGGAGCCGGCACCCACCGAGGAGCCGGAACCTACCCAGGAGCCGGAACCTACCCAGGAGCCGAACGCCAGCCCGGAGCCGGAGGCCAGCGCCAGCCCTGCGCCCAGCAGGGCAATGCCCGCGCCGGTGCCCGCAGCCCCGCACACTGCGCCGGCCAGGGGGCTCATGGGCAGCATGAGCAGGCTGTAGCACATGCTCTGCACACTCACCAAGGTGGCACGCTGGTCACTGGGGAAATCCTGGTTCAGGCGGGCGGTCATTTTTATTTCCAGCACGCCGTCCCAAAAGGTAGCCACCGCGCCGCCCAGCACTGCCAGCGCCAGCAGGGGCGCCCCCTCCAGCAGCACCGAACAGGCCACGCCCCCCACGCACAGCGCTGCCGCCCGGCCAAAAGGCAGGCGCAGCCGGGGGGCCAGCGCGGCCCCCAATGCCCCCGCCAGGTTGATGATCAGCAGGGGCAGCCCCAACGCCGCGGCGGGCAGCCCCAGCTCGATCATATACTGCTGAAGCAGCATCACGCTGAGCGCCGCCGCACAGCCGCTGCCGCCGTCCGCCAGCATCTTGCAGGCGGCACGGGGGTTTTGCACCAAAAAGCCCAGGCTTTGGGCAATGTGGGCGCGGGTGCGGGCGGCAAAGTGGGCGAGGGCGCGGGTCTGCCGCGCGGCCTGTGCCTGGGTCACCACCGGCTCGGTGAGGCCTGCCGCCAGCAGCGCCCCCGCCAGGGCCGCGGCGGCGTCCACGCAATAGGCCCTGCGCCAGCCCAGGGCAATGGTCAGGGCCGTGCCCACCGCGCACGCGGCGCCTGTGACCCGCCAGATGGTGCTCTGGCGCCCGGCCACCCGCTCATACTCCTCCGTGCGGCCTGCCGCCAGCAGGCTGTCGTAGGTGATCGCCTCGCGGGTGCCGCTGATGAGATTATACGAGAACGCGTGCAGCCCCATGGCCCCGCACACGCCCAACAGTCCCCTGCTTGCCACCATGCAAAGGGCCGCAGCCGCCCGCACCAGGCAGGCGGCGACCAAGGTGCGCTTGCGGCCCAAAAGATCCGCGATCATGCCGCTGGGCACCTCGCACAGAAAGCTGACCAGGTGAAAAAAGCCCTCGGCCAGGCCGATCTGCGCCAGAGAAAACCCCCGGCCGGCAAGCAGCGCCAGCCAGATGACCTGGGCCAGCCCAAAGGCAGTGAGAAATTCCAGGCCGTACAGCCTGGCGATCTGCATCTTGATTTTCATAAAAAAGTCCTTCCACAAAAGGGCCTGGCGCTGCCCTCGGGCAGCGCGGGTGGAGCGCCCTTTGTGAAAGGATCTTTGTTTCATCACGATACCGGGGCAGGCACGCCGGCCCGTCCCCTCTGCGTTTTGATCCAACCTGATCCGCCGGGCGCGGCCTCATTGCCGCGCCTTGTGCCCCCGGCCGCCGCCGGGCCGGCAGGTTACCGGCAACAGACGTTCGGAGGGTTCAAAAAGGGCGCACTTATACACGGAAGTGCCGGAATGTTGCCTTTTTGAAGGCGTATCTCACGCAATTTCCATCCCATGAAGGCGCCCCTCCTTTTTGTCAAGATTATTGTTTATTGTATCACGGCTTGCCTTGCGCGTCAACGGGAACAGAATGCCAGCACAGGCGGTTGTCCGCAAACCGCATTTCCAGCCGGCCCTCGTCCGCCAGGTACGCCAGGTACGAGCGCAGGGTGCTGCCCACCAGCACATACTGGCTGAGATCCAGCGTGAGACCGTAGTGGTCGAACACGCCCTTGATCAATTGTTCAAAGCTGGCCCCACCGGCACACAAAGCCAGCAGCAGCGCTTCGATCTCATCCATCTTTTCCAGGTTTTTTTGTGCCAGGGCCCGCAGCGCGGCCTGCCCCATGGCAGGGGCGTGTGCGGGCACGAACACCTCGCCCTCCAGCTCCATCACGCGGTGCAGGCTCTCCCGCGAGAGCGCGGGGTCGTGCAGCACCGCCACGTGGTATTTTTCCAGCGTTTGGGCGCTGGCCAGGCAGTCGGCCAAAAACCACACGCCGTCCGGCGTCTTGAACGCCGCCTGCGAGAAGGAGTGCCCCGGCACTTCCAACAGCTCCATCCCCTCGGGCAGCGAGCCCGGCCCCAGCAGCTGCACCTCGCTCTCTCCGGCCATCAAAAACTTGTTTCTCAACGGCCTGCCGGGGCGGCCGCCATAGAGATAAGCGGGCTCCAGCACCGGAAAACGAGCCAGCGCCCAGTCCACCCCGGGGCAGTAGATGGCGCAGCCGGTGCGCTGCTGCAGCAAACGGTTGCCGCCGATGTGATCGGCGTGGGAGTGGGTGTTCAGCACCCGGTCCAGCTTCCAGCCTTTTGCTTCCAGGTTGCGCAGCAGCTTTTTCGCCGCATCCCGGTCGCTGCCTGCATCGATCAGGCAGACACGGCCCTCCCCCATCTCCCAAACTCCTACCCGGGCGGGACACTCCATATACCAGGTGCGGGGCCCGGCCTGGATCAGTTCGTACACACGCTCTCCCCCTTGACGCGGCCCTGTTGTTTCGGCCGCATGTATTTATTCCATCATATCACCCAGGCTGCAAAAAAGCCACCCACTGCGGTACAGGGGCGGCCTTTTTACAAATTATCACCTTTTTATATCCGTAAATTCCGCAGCGATCCGCTGCATCGCCTCGGCCAGCACGCTGCGGGCGCAGGGCACACAGATGCGCTGGAAGCACTGCCCCTGCCCGGGGTCGTGCACCACGCCGTCCTGGGCCAGCACCAGGGCCTTGTCGTAAATGCGGGTATGGATCTCGGCGTCGGTCAGGCCGCTGGCCGAAAAATCCAGCCACAGGATGTAGGTGCCCTCGGGCCGGCCGGCCTTTACCCAGGGCAGGTTTTGTTTTAAGAAATCCAGCACAAAATCGATGTTGCCGTCGATGTACTCGTTCACCTGTTCCAGCCACTCGCCGCCCTGGCCATACGCCGCAATAAGCGCAGCCACCGCAAACGGGGTGGGCATGCGGTCGCCGAACTCCCGCTGGAAGCGCGCGCGCAGAAAGGGGTCCGGAATGATGGCGTTGGAGCATTGAAGCCCGGCCAGGTTAAAGCTTTTGTTCACGGCGGTGAGGGTGATGATATTGCTCTGATCGCTCACCAGGCTGGCAACGGGGTAATGCACCACGCCCTTGCGCCGGATATCACAGTGCACCTCGTCCGAAACCAGCAGCACCTTGTGGTCCCTGCAGATCGCGGCCATGCGCCGCAGTTCCTCCTTGGTCCACACCCGGCCGATGGGGTTGTGGGGGCTGCACAGAACAAAAATGCGGTTGGCCGGGTCGGCACACAAGGCCTCCAGCTCCTCAAAATTCACGGTATAGCGGCCCGCCTCGTCACACAACAGGTGGCAGTCCACCACCCGGCGGTGGCACTCGCCCTCAATGGCCTGGGTAAAATGCCCGTACACCGGGCGGCACAGAATAACCCCGTCGCCCACGTTGGAGAAGGTGCGCACCGCGCAGTTCAGCGCCTCAATGGTGCCGTTCGAATAGACCACCGCCTCGGGCCCAAATTCCCAGCCGAAGCGCTTCCTGAACCAGCGCACCACCGAGGCCGCGTACTCCGGCTCAGCCCAGGCAGCGGTGTAGCCATACATGCCAAAGTCCGCCACACGGTGCATCGCGTCCAGAATGGGCTGCGCGGTGCGAAAATCCATGTCCGCCACCATCAGGGGGAGGATGGGCTTATCGGTGGGGGGCATCAGCAAGCGGATGCTGTCCCACTTGGCAGAGTAGGTACCGTACCGCTCCACCACCCGGTCAAAATCATATTTCACGTTGTGTTCCTTCTTTCCGTGCCGCAGGCCTTTGGGCGCGCGGCCTTTGTTCAGTATAGCGCGGGGCGGCGCCCCGTACAAGGCTGTCCCGCACGTTTTAAGGGCGGCGCTCCGCTTCCCGCTGAAAACACCCGCCCGGACCGGGCGGGTGTTTTCAGCCAGAGAGAAGAGAGAGGAATGGCAGGGTCAGGTTTCAGCTTTGACCGACTCAATGCTGTGCAGCTGCACCTTGCCGCTTTTAACGCGCCAGAACGAGAAACCGAACAAAAACGCGGTGAGCAGCAGGTTGCCCAGCAGGCCGATCATATCCAAGCCCAGCAGAGAGAACACGGCTGTGATCAGCGAGGCGATCATCGAGAGCACCAGCAGCACACAGTACAGCCAGTAGGGGCAGCGCAGGCTGCATTTGGCCCAGGAATCCGGATAATTTTTGGGCAGCTTGAAGGACAGGCAGATGGTCACCACGTTCAGGATCATACCGGGCACCAGGATAAAGGAAACGATGGTGTCCAGGCTGAAATTAAGCGCCGCGGGAACCACCGCGATCAGGTACATCACCAGCATGACCACCCAGGGATAGCCGGTCTTGGTGCGCTTTGCCCAGGACTTGGGCAGCCAGCCGTCCTCGGCGCCGGCCACAATGGGCGCGCTGATGGCGGCAATCCCGCCCAAAAGGCTGGTGGCCAGCGCAAAGATGGCGCCGCCGACCACAAAGAAGATATACAGCGCCCCCGGCATGATCTGCTGGGCCACCGAGCCCAGGGTGGCGCTGCCCGCCTGGGCAAACGGCACCACGCTGGAGGCGACATAGCCCAGCAGGAAATAGATCAGCGCGCAGATTCCGGCCGAGATGAGCACCCCCAGGGGGATGTTGCGCTTGGGGTTATGCGTGTCGGCCGAAAGATTGATCACGTTGGTGGCTCCGTTGCAGGTAAAGCTCATGATGGCGATGGCCATCAAAAAACCCATGGGTCCGCCCGCAAAATAGGGGGTGGCCGCTGCCTCGGCCGTGCCGCCCTTGATCAGGCCAAACACGATGAACAGGGCCAGCGCCGCGTACATGCACACGGCCAGCACATTCTGGATCTTGGCCAGAAAGCCGGTGCCTTTAATGGTCACCAGGAAAAACGCGGTCAGGATCACGACCCCCAGAATGCGCTGGAACGGCGCCAGTGCGGGAATGAGCTGCGAGAGATACTGGGCGATGGAGATCCCGAATACCGAGAAGGAAAAGTTTGAAAACACGAACACCACCGCCGTCATTCCGGTGAACACCGGCGGCAGGATCAGCGCCTGCTGGGCGTACATGCCGCCGTCCAGCGCAAACATGGACGACATGAAGATGCTGCGCACCTGCTGCAGCAGGGTGATGAGCATGGCGCCCACCAGCGCCAGCGCAATGCTTCGGCCGGTCATGGCCATGCCGCTCATGAGCATGGAGAAGATGCCCGCGCCGACCACCGATCCCACACCGATGGAAATCAGGTCGAACAGCTTGAGTTTGCCTTTCGTTTGTTCCATGGTTTTCTCCTATTCTGTGATTGGCCGCCCGGCCGCCTGCCGCCGGGCGGCGGTTGTAATGCGGCGCTTTACGCCTTCAGCCGCGCTGCGATCTCCGCGGGGGTGGGGGTATCGGCCAGGCCCTGGCCATAGTGCGCCCAGGTGACCCGGAGCTGCCCGTCCACCGCAAACGCGGCAGGCAGCTGCATCTCGTCACCCTCGTAATCGCCATGCCGGATGCCCCTGGCCTCAACCTGCGCCATTTTTTCCATCAGGCCGGGACCCATCAGTTCCATCTGGCTGGCGGCGGGCCACACGGCCAGCCGCTCGTACAATTTTTTCTCCGGGTCACACAGGATGGTGTAGGGCAGCGCCGCCGGGCCGCCCAGCTCGCCGGCCAGCTTTTGGGGGTCGGACTGCAGCACCACCACAGCCTGGCCTCCCGCCGCCCGAATGGCGTCGTAACCGGCTGCCAGCTCATGCATGTCCAATTGGCACAGCGGGCAGCCGCTGTAGCGCAGGAATACCAGCATGGTGGGCTTGCCGCCCACCACTTGGCTCAGGGGCAGCCCCGCTTCAAAGGGCGTGTCCACCGCAGCGTCCGGCAGCGTGTCGCCCGGCTGCACACGGGGGGTGCCGGGCTTTGCGGCAGGGCCCATGGCCCGCACCATCGCATCCACCGCCCGGTCCACCGTGGCGCGGGGGCAGGCCAGGTTCATGCGGATGTGGCCCGCGCCGTTGTCCACAAATTCGTCCTCAAACTCCACCTGCAGGCCTTCGCGCACCAGCCGCAGGGCCAGCTCCTGCCTCGTCAGGCCTGTGCCGCTCACATCCACCCATGCCAGATAGGTGGACTCGGGAATGGTGAATTTCACCCCGGGCAGCTCCTTTTGCAGGCGCCGGGCAAAATGGCGGAAATTTTCGTCCAGATAGTCGTTCAGTTCGTCCACCCAATCGCCGCACTGGCTGTAAGCCGCCTTGCAGGCCTCGATGGACAGGGGGTTGGGCTGCCCCAGCACCTGCGAGGCCTGCCACTGCTGCTGAAGGGCCGGGTCTGCGAAGAAAATATTGGACAGCTGGTTGCCCGCCAGGTTAAAGGTCTTGGAGGGGGCGGTGCAGGTGATGATGCGCTTCTCGCCCGGGAACAGGCTTGCGAACACAGTGTGCTGCACCCCCGCCCGGATGAAGTCAAAATGGATCTCGTCGCTCACCACAAACACGTTGTTGGCAAAGCAGATCTCGCCGATGCGCACAAGCTCCTCTTTGCTCCATACCCGGCCGGTGGGGTTATGGGGGTTGCACAAAAAGTACAGGGTCACCGAGGGGTCCTTTGCCTTTTGTTCAAAATCAGCCCAATCCACCTCATACCGGCCGTTTTCACACACAAGGCGGCTGTACACCGGGGTGCGGCCATTTTTTTTGATGGCGTCGTCAAAGGGGTGGTAGGCAGGGGTATTCAGCAAAACGCCGTCGGCAGGCCCGGTGAGCATGCGCACGGCCACCTCCAGCGCCGGCACCACGCCCGAGCTGAACAGGCTCAGGGCGGGGTCTGCCTTCCAGCCGTGCCGGTCCGCCATCCATCCGGCCAGCGCCGCAAAATACTCCGGGTCCAGGATCATGCTGTAGCCCAGGATGCGCCTGTCAAGCCGGGCTTTCATGGCGTCCAGCACGGGCTGGGGGCAGGCAAAATCCATATCCGCGATCCACATGGGAATAAAGCCCTCCGGCAGTCCGGGATACATCATTTTGCCCACGCCGTACTTGACGCTGTTCGTACCCTGGCGGTCGATGAGTTCATCAAAATCGTACATGCGAGCACCTTCCATTCTCTCTTAATTGTTTAGCGCTAAACTTTATGGCTTTATCCTACGCTTTGCCGCAAATTTTGTCAATAATTTTTTATCGTGAGAATAAATATTTGTACATTTTATTGAATTTATTTTGTTTTTTATGGGGAATAAGCACAACAAAAAAGCCACAGCACGGTGTTTTTCCGTGCTGTGGCTTTTATTGTTTTGCGCTATACCATTCGGGTCGTGCAAGAATATTCACCGGGCGGCGTTCAGGTTCTGTTCCAAAATATCGCTGTAGACCTGAAGCACCCGGTCGAACATTTTCAGTTCCTCCACGGTGCAGCGGGCCATCAGCCGCTCGGCAAAATCCTTTTCATTCTGTGCGTCGTAAGCCGCGTGCATTGCCGCCAGCTGCCGGCCTTCCGGAGTGGGGTAAAGATGCACCTCGCGGGCATTGCTCAAATGCTTTGCCCGCACCAGCAGCCCCTGCTTTTCCAGCTTGGTCACATTTTGCGAGGCCGCGCCCTTTGTGCGGCCCCACTGCTGGGCAACCCGCCCCACCGTGATACCCGGTTCGTCGCACACGATGGCGAGAATATGCATTTCCACCATGCTGTGCTGTATCCCGTCGCCGTAATCGCGGGTCTGGTTCATATAATCCTGATACAGGCTCACAAACCGGTAAAATGCGGGCGTCTCCCGTTTTTTATTTTGGATTCCGGGTACTTCCACGCAGCAACAACCTTTCCTGGGAACCGGCCTTGGGCGTGCTTTCAGTGCTCAAACCGGATTTTTTTAATCGTACCATATTTTTTATATTTGGGCAAACCTTTGCCTTCACAGCAAAGCGCGGCTCCGGGGTAAAGCGCTGCCCCGAAGCCGCGCCCCGCGGCCGATCATTTGTTTTTATCGAATTTATCCTTTAAATTTTTAAAAAAGCCCTTGCGCTGTTCGTAATTCTCTTCCTTCAGGGTATTCTCAAACGCCTGCAGGGCCTCGCGCTGGGTGCGGTTTAGCTTTTTGGGGATCTCCACCGTGACCTTCACATACTCGTCGCCGCGGCCGCGGCCCCCCACGTACTGGATGCCCTTGCCCCGCAGCCGGAAGGTGGTTCCGCTCTGGGTCCCCTCAGGCACGGTGTACTCCACCTTGCCGTCTACGGTGGGTACCACGATGTCCGCCCCCAGCACGGCCTGGCTGTAGGTGATGGGCTCGGTAACCCACACATCGTAGCCGTCCCGCTCAAACATGGGGTCGGGCCGCACGGTCACAATCACGATCACATCGCCTGCGGGCCCGCCGTTCGCGCCCGCGTCGCCCTGGCCCCGCAGGGCAATGCTCTGGTCGTCGCCAATGCCTGCGGGGATCTTGACCTCCAGGTTCTTCTTGGCACTCACCTTCCCGCTGCCGTGGCAGTGGGCGCAGGGCGTTTTCACAATCTTGCCCTTGCCGCCGCAGCGGGAACAGGGCTGGCGCTGCTGCATGACCATACCGCCCATGCGCAGGTTGCGGTTCACATAACCGCTGCCGCCGCAGTCCGGGCACACCTCGGGGCTGCTCCCCTTGGCCGCGCCGGTGCCGCCGCACTCGCCGCAGGTATCCTGTTTGGCAATGGAAATGGTCTTGGTGCAGCCGTGCACTGCCTCCATAAAGCTGAGTACCAGGCTCACCCGCACGTCCGCGCCCTTGCGCGGGGCGTTCGGGTTTGCGCGCTGGCCGCCGCCAAAGCCAAAACCGCCGCCAAAAATATCGCCAAAGATATCGCCCAGGTCTACCCCGCCAAAGCCGCCGTTAAACCCGCCGAAACCGCCGCCGAAGCCGCCGGCCCCGCCGGCGCCCGCGCCGTAGCTGGGGTCCACCCCGGCAAAGCCGAACTGGTCATACCGGGCGCGTTTTTCCGCGTCGCCCAGCACTTCATAGGCCTCGTTCACTTCTTTGAACTTGGCCTCGGCCTCCTTGTCGCCGGGGTTCAGGTCGGGGTGATATTTTTTGGCCTGTTTGCGATAGGCTTTTTTCAGCTCGTCGTCGCCGGCGTTTTTTGCAACGCCCAGGACTTCGTAATAATCGCGTTTTTCTGCCATTGCTCGTTCACCTATGTCTGCCCGCGGGGCGGGCCCCCTCTAAAAGAATTGCGGGCCCCTTTGCCCCTTGCGGGCGGCCCTTACCCAGAACGCCTCCCCTCGCGGGAGGGGAGGCTCGGGAAATTTTATTTTACACTTCTTTGAAGTCCGCGTCAACCACGCCGTCGTCCGGTTTGCCCGGCTCGGGGGCAGGGCCGGCCTCAGGGCCGGGGCCCTGCTGGGCCTGCGCGCTCTTGTAAAGCTCTTCGCTCACGGCATAAAACGCCTTCTGCACCTCGTCCTGTTTTGCCTTGATGGCCTCGATATCGGTGCCCTTGAGCGCTTCCTTCAATTCGCCCAGCTTTGCTTCCACCTCGGCCTTTTTGCCCGCGTCCACCTTGTCGCCCAGCTCGGCCAGGCTCTTTTCGGTCTGGAATACCAGCTGGTCGGCGCCGTTGCGCACGTCGATCTCCTCGCGGTGCTTTTTGTCCTCGGCGGCAAACTGCTCGGCCTCCTTAACGGCCTTGTCGATGTCGTCCTTGCTCATGTTGGTGGAGGCGGTAATGGTGATGCTCTGCTCCTTGCCGCTGCCCAAATCCTTGGCGGAAACGTGCACGATGCCGTTCGCGTCGATGTCGAAGGTCACCTCGATCTGGGGCACGCCGCGGGGTGCGGCGGGAATACCGTCCAGCTTGAACATGCCCAGGCTCTTGTTGTCCTTGGCAAACTCGCGCTCGCCCTGCAGCACGTTCACTTCCACGCTGGGCTGGTTGTCGGCGGCAGTGGAGAAGATCTGGCTTTTCTTGGTGGGAATGGTGGTGTTGCGCTCGATGATCTTGGTGCACACGCCGCCCAGGGTCTCGATGCCCAGGGAAAGCGGGGTCACGTCCAGCAGCAGGATGCCGCCCACTTCCTTGTTCAGCACGCCGCCCTGGATGGCCGCGCCGATGGCCACGCACTCGTCCGGGTTGATGCCCTTAAAGGGCTCGCAGCCCATCTCTTTTTTCACAGCCTCCTGCACGGCGGGGATGCGGGTGGAACCGCCCACCAGCAGCACCTTGTGCAGCTCGCCGGCCTTCAGGCCGGCGTCGGCCATGGCCTTGCGCACGGGGCCCATGGTGCGCTCCACCAGATCGGCGGTCAGCGCATCGAACTGGGCGCGGGTCAGGCTGGTATCCAGGTGCTTGGGGCCGGTGGCGTCGGCGGTGATAAAGGGCAGGTTGATGGCGGTGGACGCAACGCCGGACAGCTCGATCTTCGCCTTCTCGGCGGCTTCCTTCAGCCGCTGGGCAGCCATCTTGTCCTTGCGCAGGTCAATGCCGTTCTCTTTCTGGAAGCCGTCGGCCAGCCAGTCGATGATGCGCTGGTCAAAGTCGTCGCCGCCCAGGTGGGTGTCGCCGTTGGTGGCCAGCACCTCGGTCACGCCGTCGCCCATCTCAATGACCGACACGTCGAAGGTGCCGCCGCCCAGGTCGTACACCATGATCTTCTGGTCGTTGTCCTTATCGGCGCCGTAGGCCAGGGCCGCGGCGGTGGGCTCGTTGATGATGCGGCGCACGTTCAGCCCCGCAACCGTACCGGCGTCCTTGGTGGCCTGGCGCTGGCTGTCGTTGAAGTAGGCGGGCACGGTGATGACCGCCTCGGTCACGGTCTCGCCCAGATACGCCTCGGCGTCCGCTTTCAGCTTTGCCAGGATCATGGCGCTGATCTGCTGGGGGTTATAATCCTTGCTGTCGATGGACACCTTGTAATCGGTGCCCATGTGGCGCTTGATGCTGCTCACGGTGCGCTCAGGGTTGGTAATGGCCTGGCGCTTTGCCACCTGGCCCACCAGCCGCTCGCCGGTCTTGGTAAAGCCCACCACGCTGGGGGTGGTGCGGGCACCCTCGGCGTTTGCAATCACAACGGGCTCGCCGCCCTCGATTACAGCCACACAGCTGTTGGTGGTGCCCAAGTCAATGCCAATAATTTTACTCATAGTATCTTCTCTCCTTATTTACACAAAAAGTTGTTGTTTTAAGCGTTACTCTTTCGGAAAAAGGGCCTGCGCCCTTGGGAACTCTGTTCTGCCGGGGCAGCCTATTCCGCCACCACCACGGTGGCGTGGCGCACCACCTTATCGCCCAGCTTGTAGCCCTTCTGGAACACCTGCACCACGGTGCCGCTCTCCTGCCCTTCTGCGGCGGGCTGCTGCATCACAGCGCTGTGTACCTCGGGGTCAAAGGGCAGGTTCAGGGCCGGGATCTCTTCCACCTTCAGGGCCTCAAAGGCAGCCGCGGCCTTTTCCAGGGTCATGACCACGCCCTTTTTATAGGCCTCGTCGGTGGTGGGTGCGTTTGCTGCCATTTCCAGTGTGTCCAAAATGGTCAGGATCTTTTCCACCGCGTGGCTCACGCCGTTGCCGAACGCCGAGTCCTGTTCGCGGGCCGAGCGCTTGCGGAAGTTATCATACTCGGCTGCGGTGCGCAGCAGCTGATCCCGAAGCTGCGCAGTTTCCTTTTCCGCCGCGTCCGCCTTGGCCTTGGCGGCCTCCAGCTCGGCGGCAAGATCCTTTTTCTTTTCCGCCTTCTCCTTTTTGGGGCTCTTCGCCGCTTCCTTTTCAGGCTGCGTGCCCTCTGTGCTCGGGGCGGCTTCTGCCTGCGGCTCCGCCGCCGGGGTGGTCTTTTCGTCCGTCATACGTTATCCTCCTGTGCCTGGCCGGTCATACACTCGCCCAGCTTCAAGGCAAAATGGTCCAAAATGGGGATCAGCTGTTCAAACGGCATGCGCGCGGGGCCCAGCAGGGCGATGGCGCCGGTAAGGCCGCCGCCCGCCAGGTACCGTTTGCTCATCACGCACAGGCCCGGCATCGGGCGCTGCAGATCCTCGCCCAGCAGTACGGTGGTGCGGCCCGTGCGGGGGGTGATCAGCCGGCCCGCGCGCTCCTGGTCGGCAAAGAGCTCCATGACCCGGGGCAGGTACTCCCCCAGTTCCGGCCAGCGCATCAGGTATTGCTGCCCTTCCAGGTAGGTCCGCGCCTTTGCGGCCTCCTGCAGCAGGGCCGCCGCCGCGTTTACCACCGGGTACAGCGCGGGGCCTTTGCCCCCCAGCTCTGCGGCGATGCCCGCCAGCACCGATCCGGTCAGGTCTGCCGGGGCCACAAAGGTGAGCTGGCGGTTAAGCACCTCGGCCAGCAGGGCCGCGTCCGCCCGGGTAAGGCCGGTCTCCAGCCGCGCCACCCGGGTGCGCACCCCTCCCGCGCTGGTCACGGCCAGCACCGCGGCGGAGTAGCGGCCCACCTGCACCACCTCAAAGTGGGCGATGCACAGATCGTCCGAGCGGGGGGTGGTGGCCGCCACCGTATAACCGGTGTATTCGGCCAGGGCACGGGCGGCGCCGGCCGCCAGCCGCTCGGGTTCGTAATCCAGGCCGGCGAAAACGCGGTCGATCTCGGTGTGCTGGCGCTGGCTCAGGCCTCCTTTGGGGCGCATCAGGTGATCCAGATAGTATCGGTACCCCTTGGCGCTGGGCACCCGCCCCGCGCTCGTGTGAGGCTGTTCCAGCAGCCCCAGCTTTGTGAGGGCCGCCATCTCGTTGCGCAGGGTCGCGCTGGAAACGCTCATGTTCAGATACTGGCACAGCAGCCCCGAGCCCACCGGCTCGCCGCCCTCGGTGTACAGGGCCACAATGGCCTCCAGCACGCGCTGTTTCCGATCGTCCATCGCCATTGCCCTGCACCTCGCTTTTTACGTTTTAGCACTCTATCGTTTCGAGTGCTAAATTTATTTTACTCTATTTTATACGTCTGTCAAGGGGTGGGTGCAAAATTTTTAAAAGTTTCATGATTTGTTCACACCCCGGTCCGCCGGGGCGCAAAAAAGCCGCGGCGGCAGATACCGGCGCGGCTGAAAAGTGCGGTCAAAACGGCAGGCGGTCATTCCTCCATCTGCTTTGCCAAAAAGGCGGCGGCGATCCAGATCGCCTTTTGCTCCTCCGCGGTGGGCGTGGCGGTTTTGTCGTCGGTGAGCAGCAGCACCGCGCCCGCCACATCCCCCGCGGCTATGATGGGGCAGGCAATGTGGATGTGCCGGCTTGCCCCCTCGCAGGGGAACACCCGCTCGGCCCCCTCCCCCGGGTGCAGGAACGGTTTGCGGGCGTCCATGATCTTTTCCAGCGGAATGCTGACCCGCTTTTCCGCGCACTCGCGCCGGGCGGCGCCTGCCGCGGCGATCACGCTGTCCCGGTCGCACACCAGCGCGGTGTGCCCCAGGGCTTTTTGCAGCACCTCCACGTACTGGGCCGCAAAATCGGCCAGTTCGCCGATGGGGGAATACTTTTTAAAGATCACCTCTCCGTCGCCGGTGGTGAAGATCTCCAGGGGGTCGCCCTCCCGGATGCGCTGGGTGCGGCGGATCTCCTTGGGGATGACCACCCGGCCCAAATCGTCGATACGGCGCACGATACCTGTTGCTTTCATGGCAGTTCCCTCCGTGGGCTCATTGCGAGCCTTGCTTTGTTACGAGGGTTAGTATCTGCCAGAAAAACCAATTTATGCAAAAAGCAAAAAGCCGTCCCTTAAAAATCGTCCCGGCACGCAAAAAGCGGAAAGATGCCTGCACAGGGCTTCTTTCCGCCATCTGAAAGCCATGCCTTTATGGACCGGTTCCTGCTGAAACGCTTACTCCACGATAAACCGTTCCACCTGCGTTGCCGGCCATGCATACACGATCGTAAAGGGCTTCTCACCGTCATTGCGGATGCAGTGCGGGGTGTTGGCGGGCGCGATCAGCCCCATACCCTTGCTCACGGGGAATTCCTCACCGTTCAGCACCAACACACCGTTGCCCTCCAGTACGATCATGGTGTCCTCCACCAGGTGGGTGTGCAGGGGCAGGCCGCTGTGGGGTTCCAGCGTGAGCAGCCCCATCGACAGACCTGCCGCGCCCGTGCTGCGATCGATATAATGTAGGCGGGACGCACCCGGAAACATCTGTTCGCGGGCAATTTGTTCAGGATGAATGATCATATTTTTACCTCCGTTCCATTCTTAAGCCGGTATTTCCCCGGCTTTTTTCCGTTTGCGGTGTTTGAGCACGACCGGCAGCACCAGTGTTGCCGCGATGATGAGGTCCAGCACAATGCAGGCCGGGCGGGTAAAGAAGGGTGCCGCGCTGCCCTCGCTGATGGAGAGTGCCGTGCGCAGATAAGTTTCGAAATTGGTGCCCAGGATCATAGCGATCACCATGGGACTTTTGGGCACCTTGGCCTTGTCCATCAAATACCCAACAGCGCCGAAAATGGCAGCAAACCATACGTCGTTCACCGAGAAGTTCATGTTGTAGGTGCCCACCAGCGCCATAATCATAACCACCGGCAGTAAAATATATTTCGGGATGCGCAGCGCCTTTGGGAAAAACCGGATACCCACAAGCTGCATGAAAATAAAGCAGAACACAGCGGCCAGTAGCACCGCGTTATAAATAACATGCACCACATCCGGGTGCTCGGTCGTGAACAGCGGGCCCGGATTGATGCCCTGGATCATCAGCCCGCCCAACAGGGCGGCGGTGACCACATCTCCGGGGATGCCAAGCGAAACAAAGGGGATCAGCGCCCCTCCTATGACCGCGTTGTTGCCCGTTTCAGTAGCTACGATGCCCTGGATGTTTCCCTTGCCGAAGCTGTCCGGGTCTTTGGACGCCTTTTTGGCCTGGTCATAGGTTACAAAGCTCGCGAACGCGCCGCCGATGCCCGGCAGAACGCCGATGCAGGCCCCCAGTACTCCGGAACGCAAAAAGTTCGGCAGCGATTGCCTGAATTCCTGTGGTGTCATGTGAACATCCCTGATCTGCTGCTTGGGCACAATAAAAGTTTTTACGATCTCCTCGATCTGAGCGAACACCTCGGCGATCACATACACCCCCAACATCACCGCCATATAAGACACGCCGCCCCGCAGCATTTTGCTGCCAAAGGTCGCACGGGGCATGCCCGTCAGCGTGTCGTACCCGATGAGTGTGAGCGTAAGGCCCAAAAGCGCCGCGATGAGCCCTTTGAGCAGGGATTGGCCGGACAGTGCAATAACGGCGGTGAACCCAAAAAGCAGCGCCACCGTGTATTCAAATGCGCTGAAGCCAAGTGCGACCTTGGAGAGCAGAGGAGCAAAACACAGCAGAAAGAACCATCCGATCAGGCTGCCCACCAAATTCGAGGTGTTCCCAACCCCTAATGCCTTGCCCGCCTTGCCCTGCTGCGCCAGAGGGAACCCGTCAAAAGTGGTGGTGATGGAGGATGGAGTGCCCGGCATGTTGAGCATGATGGCCGCCACAAACCCGCCGGAAATTCCGCCCATATAAGCTCCGATGAGCATCGCCACCCCCGAGATCGTATCCAGGCTGTAGGTCAGAGGGATCAGAATCACCACCGCCAGGGTAGCAGTAAGTCCGGGGATCGAGCCGAAGACCAGCCCCAGCAGCGCGCCCCCCATCAAATAGAGCATGGCGCTGCTGGCGGCCAGGCTCCCCAGGGATTCCAGCATAAAAGTCACTCCTTTTCAAGATCAGATCAACGGGGTGGTAGGCATGAACACCTTCATGGCCTGAAACAGGTAAAACAGCAGCACGTTGAATGCAGCGCTGCACACAAAGCAGATACCCGCCGCTTTCCAGCTTCGTTTGCCAGTGAGTGTCAGCAGCATCACAAACAGAAAGATCGTGGTGGAGGTAAAATAGCCGACGTTGTTGATGCCATAACAGTACAATACCACCAACCCCGCGCAGATCGCCATCCGTCGGATCTCGGCGAATTTCACCCGGTCAGACGGCGCGCCCCGGGCCGTTTTTGCAAGGTTCAGCAGCAACTTGACCGCGCAGACAAGCGTCAGCGCTCCGCTGATGATCATGCCGTAGGTCCTGGCAGTCAGGGTTGTGGACGATAAGAAGGAACTCACATTTGCGGAGCCGCAAAAAACGGCTCCATCAATCACCAGGCCCAATGCAAAAAAGACATTTTCCAGCGTGCGCAGTGAAACTTCTTTTTGCACGAAAAAACCTCCTTTCCATATTGTTTAAGGCAACTGGACCGCCCTGTATCCACAGCGCCGCTCAGCCCATAACGCCGCTTTCAAAGATCGCCTTGATGGCTTCGTAATCGCTGTTCCAGGCAGCGGCGAGTTCTTCGCCCGAAAGACCGCTGGGTTCCATACCGTTCGCGGCACAAAACTCCGCGTATTCGGGGGCGGCGACCGCCTGGGCAATGGCTTTTGTAAGAACATCGCATACCTCATTGGGGACCTCCTTGCGCACATAGTACCCCTGGCGGCACGCATAGCTGAGCTCGCCCCCCAGATCGGAAAAGGTGGGAACGCCTTTCCAGACCTCGATTTTGTTTTCGCAGCTCACGGCCAAGGCAATCAGATCGCCGGAGCTAACATAGCGTGCGGAATCGGCGGCCGGGCCCACCCGCATTACCAGTTCGCCGCCAAGCTGCGCGGTCAGTGCATCGGTGGAGGATGAGTAGGTGATCATATTCACCTTCCCTGCGATCCCCGCAGTCTGCAAAAAGATGGTGGCTGCCAAATGCGAGGTGGACCCGGTGCCCACATATCCGATGGTCAGTTTCCCCGGGTGCTCATTTGCATACGCAACGATCTCTTCCACCGTGGCAAACCCACTGCCCGCCGCAACACTCAGCACAAACGGCTGTACCGAGCATTCGATTAAAGGTTTAAAATCGCTGTACTGGATCTCCACTGTCCCCGCTGCGCTGGATGCAATAAACGCAGTGTGATGCAGCAGCACGGAGTGGCCGTCAGGCTCGGCGTCCAGCAACGTTTGCGCGGCGTTCATCGTGTTTGCGCCGGTGATGTTTGTAACGACCATCAACTTGCCCAAAAGCGCATTCTTTTCCACGATGCTCGCGATGGCACGGCCGTCCAGGTCGGTGTTCCCGCCTGCCGCATAGGGCACGATGACGCGGATCTCCTGCGTGGGGAAGTCGATCGCCCCGTCCTGCACTTCAGCAGAACTGCTCCGGGGCTCCAGAGGCTCCGCCGGGGCACTGGCGGGTGCGGCGGAGCAGCCCGTCAGGCAAAGCAACGCGGCACACACGAATGCGGTAATTCTTAGCTTTTTCATTTTTCGCAGTCCTTTCTGTTGTTTGTATCGATTCTTGAGGTACGGCGCCTACTGATAATATATTATTAAAAACCAATGTTGTCAACAATATTTCAAATTATAAATATTTTTTGGCAATATTGCTTTATAATATTCTCCATTTTTGTTTATTTTAAAGTTGACAAGTCATTTCTTCGAACTGTATAATATATTTTAGAATCCATGAAATCGTTTTTATTCCAATTTATACCAACATTTCGCCCAGGTGCAATATGAACCGAGTATTACTATAATAAAAGGAGTGTTTGTCTTGAGGATCACATCCATCGACGCAATGCAGGTACCCAGCGGAAACGCCGACCCCAGCCGGGGCGGGTGGAACCCCGTCGTCGTCCGTGTAAACACCGACGAGGGCATCAGCGGATTCGGAGAGGTAGGCCTTGCGTACGGCAAGGCCTGGCGCGGCGGTCTTGGCATGGTGCAGGATTTCGCAGAACAGATCATCGGCATGGACCCCATGAAACAGGAAAAGGTGTGGGAAACCCTGTTTCGCGATACCTTTTGGGGTATGGGGGGCGGCACCGCCGTAAATGCGGCCATCAGTGCCATTGATATCGCTCTGATGGACATTCAGGGCAAGGCGCTGGGCGTGCCTGTCTATCAATTGCTGGGCGGCAAGACCAATGAGGAGTTGCGGGTCTACGCCAGCCAACTGCAATTTAATTGGGGCGAAACGATTTCCAACGCGCGTCTGGTGGAGCCGCAGGAATACGCTGAAGTCACCCTGAAAGCCATCGCCGATGGGTACGACTGCATCAAGGTGGATCCCGTTATCTTCAGCGATGATCCCGTCGGCGGCGCCCCCTGGAAGCTTTCCGGCCCCCTGGGCAACCGGGTCTTAAATCGTATCTACGACCGCGTGGCCGCTATGCGCCGTGCCGGCGGCGAAGATCTGGACATCATCATTGAAATGCACTCGCTGACCGACACAGTGGCTGCAATCCAAGTCGCGCGCGCGCTGGAGGACCTGCGCATTTTTTACTACGAGGAACCGGTCCACCCTCTGAACGTGAGGAGTTACAAGGAACTCAAGCGTGCGACCCGCATTCCTTTAGCCTCCGGGGAGCGCATCTACACGCGCCAGGGGTACCGCCCTTTCTTTGAACAGCGGCTTCTGGATGTGATTCAGCCTGATCTGTGTCTTTGCGGTGGCCTGAGTGAAGCAAAAAAGATCTGTGATATGGCTTGGCTGTATGATGCCGCCGTACAGATTCATGTATGCGGCAGCCCCATTTCCAAGGCAGCGGCACTGCAGATCGAGGCGGCAATCCCCAACTTTTTGATCCATGAACACCATCAACGGGCTCTGAACCCACAGAGCCGTGCAACCTGTGTATACGACTACCAGCCGGTAAACGGGCGCTACTCGGTCCCCGACCTGCCCGGCCTGGGCCAGGAACTGACGCCCGATACCATTAAAAAATGCCAGGTCGCCACCGTGAGTGAGCCGCGCCGTTTTTGGGCAACGCGCTGAGCCTGCCCCATCCGGCGGCACCGCCTTGCTTTTAGGCTGATCAGGCGATATAATAAATTTGGTATATTTTGGCCTGCTGTGTTCAAGCCGGCCCGGGGTGCACAGGCCGACCGAATTATGTTCAACCTGGTGAGATGATGAAACAAAATCGATTTAAAACCAAAAGCAGTATGATCTGTGACTCGGTGCGCTCGGACATCATCCGGGAGGCGCTTGTTCCCGGCACCCGCCTGGTTATTTCCGAGGTCGCCAAGCAGTATCATGTGAGCGAGATCCCTGTGCGCGAGGCGTTTCAGATCCTCGTGCAGACAGGGTTTATCACTGCGGAGCCAAATTCAGGCTTTATCGTAAGCCTGCTTTCAAAAAAAGATATCCGGGAGATCTTTGAACTCCGGATCGTTTTGGAGGAGTTGGGGGCGGCGCTCGCCGCAGAAAGGATGACGGACGGCGATCTGAAACGCCTGCAAGCCATGCTGGACGGGACGGAGCCGTTTGTGAAGAGCGACGATTTTCATGGATACTGGAATGCAAACCGTGCCTGGCACTTGGAATTATACCGTCTTGCAGACAACAAGCGTCTGGTAGATATGATCGAAATGCTATACCAGTATTCTGACCGATATCCCGCTTATTTCACGGACCATGAACGACTGGCCAAGTCGCTGGGTGAGCATCAACTGATCTTGAACGCATACCGCGCAAAAAACACCGAGCTGGCAAGGGTGCTCATGAAATCCCACACCAAAGATTCTTATCTGCATGTGCTGGAGCAGTTCAATGCACAGAAGGGCTGACGGGCCGTTGCTTTGCCCCGGTGAAGAGGCCATGTTTCCTTTGCAGCAATGTGTGCCACCCTTTTCCTGGGGTCATTTCCAACAACGAAGCCCCCTTTCTTTTCACGCTTAAAGCATTGCAGCAAAATGGAATTCCGGCAGCAATGCGCCCAGAGAAAAAATCGGCAAACTAAAAACGGCGCTTTCCAGGCTTGCTTGGCCATTGGAAAGCGCCGTTTTGGAGCATAATGTTTTTGCAACAGTCCGCAGCAAACCTCGCTTTGCTACGCAGGGCAGTGTTTGTTAGCGGGTCCGGCTTTTCCAGGATCCAAAACCAGAAGTATCCTTCTGCTTGAGTTCTATCCGTCAGCCTCTGCCCCGTGCGAGCCTTTGATACAGGTTTCGCCAGCCCAGAACACCGCCGATCACATAGTAAGGGGCATACAATAACAGGTAGCGGCCCCGGCACTCGAAAACGGTCAAAAACAGGCTCAGGCCCAGCAGCGTTACATAGAGAACGCATTCTCCCAAACCCGGCTTTTGGCGCAGCCAGCCCAGCACAAGCCCAGCCAGGATCAGCATCCAGAGTGTCTGCGCGATCCCCAAAAACGCAGGGCTTCCCTGCCCGGAACCAATGCCATAAAATTTTTGCAGGGCAGGCAGCTTGCCGTATATTGTTTCAAAGAATCCGCCCTCTCTTGCCCAGGCAAAAGTACCGTCATCGTAATTGTTCAGGGTTTTCCGCATTGCCAGCGCTCCAAGCCCGCCCGGCCCCATTTCCCGGATGCGGGCCGCCGCCACTTTCCAGTTTTCACGGCTCCGTTCTTTGGCCGCGGGGATTTCACCGGAAAAAGAAACATCTTCCAAATTCCAGGTTCCCTCGCTCTGTCTGTTCAAGCCCAGCATTGCAAAGTGTGCCATGCCAAACGCCTTTTCCGGGTCCACTGCAAGGCCCGCAGCGGCGCTCACCCCAGCCTTGGCCCCCAGCGCCAGAATGCCTGCCAGAGCCGCAGCCCCTGCGCGCAGGGCCAGCCCTTTCCAGTGAAGATGAAGGGGCTTTTTCCCGCAAAGGTATAACGCGGCATGCACCAACACGACCGCCACTAAAAAGAGAAGTGCGGTGGGCTTGATCCATGTGCCGACCAGGCACACCCCCACGATCCAAAACCATTTTAGGGGCCGGTCCCGCATACAGGCGTAAAGGCACAGCGCCAGCGCCGGGCACAGCATGCCATAGGTGTCCGAATAAGGCACCAGTACCCAGGGCGATAAGCCCACAAATCCCCCACCCAGCAGCAAGCAGGCATAACCGACCCAAACGCTGCGAACAAGCTGTCTTGCCGCCACCGCACTCAGGCACACCGAAACAGCAACGCAGATGCAGCTCCCCATCACTGTAATTGCATAAGTTTTACCAGTTATCCCTACCAAAGCGGCACAACGTGTAAGAAGGCCCTGAAGTCCTGTTAAAAACAGGTTATTGGGATACATCTCATAGTAAGCTATATCTGAAACCGGCAGCCCCTGGGCAATCTCGTCCACGCTAGGCAAGACATGAAGCACATCCCACCCCGCCACAAACCAGCCGCCATAGCATATGACGATTTGGGCCGCCAAAAGCAGCAGCCCTCCTATCGTCACTACCAGGCGGAACGTCGTTTCCTGTTCAACAAAACTCCGCAGTTTACCGCTTCGCAGCCACAGGGCGGCGCATCCCGTCAGTATGGCCATTCCCACGGCCGCCAACAAAAACAGTCCGTTCGGGGCGCCCCGCTCCTGCTTCATGGAAAAATCCAGCCATGGGCTCACGAGCAGCAGTGCCAGCAGCACAAATGTAAAATAGCCCAGCGCAATCCCCCTGCCCACCCGGGGAATTGTTTCCGCCACTTTTTTGCCCATTCCACTGCTCCCTTGTCGTTTCATTGTGCTTCTCCTTTTTGCTCCGGGGCAAACATTGTAACGCTTGAAAGCGCGCTTCGCCCCCGTATTTTGTGAGGAGGGCATCTTTTATTTTATAGCATTGTATTCTATGGTAATTTCTGTTTTTGCGGTTCTGTATTTGCGCAAAAATTGCGGCTCTTATATCCTCTTATAAAAATACAGCCTTTTTGATTCTTAAGTTTAAAATTCTATTTTTACTTTGTCAATTCAGCCATTTGTGTAATTCATTATATCATTTCAACAGTACAATAAATGGGTTTTCAAAATCAGTATAGCGTTGTGAAACCGCAAATTTTGTCGCTATATATCAAATTAAGGTGCTCCGGTTTCTTTTGCAAAAGAAAAAGCCCACGCGGTTACGCAGGCTTTTATTCGCTCAAAAACGAATTTCTTTATCTGCAAGCTTTCGATTCCTTCGGCTGTTTCAAAGTTAACCTTCCGGGTTGCCCCAGCCACTGTAACGACTGTCGTACCAGAGTAAGGCGGATGGGCTCACCGATTTATCTTCACAGGCTTCCCGCCCTTCCCGCTTTTTAATTTTTTTTGCCGAACTTCTTAAAGGTACTTCAGATTCCGCCGCCTTCCGCTTTGCTCTGTTCTTTTCATTCCCCGTTCACAAGCCCATTCCACAGCCGGTAATAGGTGCCCTGCTTTGCCAGCAGCTCGGCATGGGTGCCCTGCTCCTCAATGCCGGTGGCCCCCAGCACCAAAATTCGGTCGGCATGCTGGATGGTGGTGAGCCGGTGGGCAATGGTCAGGGTGGTGCGCCCCACGGCCAGCTGCTCCAGGCTTTTGCCCACCAGCACCTCGCTCTCGTTGTCCAGCGCGCTGGTGGCTTCGTCCAGGATCAGGATGGGCGGGTTTTTCAAAAACACCCGGGCAATGGCGATCCGCTGCTTCTGCCCGCCCGACAGCTTGACCCCACGCTCGCCCACATAGGTGTCGTACCCGTCCTTAAGTGCAGCGATAAACTCGTGCGCGCCGGCCAGCCGGGCCGCGGCCTCCACCTCCTGCCGGGAGGCGCCGGGTTTGCCGTAGGCAATGTTTTCGTATACGCTGCCGCTAAACAGATACACGTCCTGCTGCACCACACCGATCGCCCCCCGCAGGCTCTTCAGCGTCACCGAGCGCACGTCCTGCCCGTCGATCAAAATGCGGCCGCCGGTCACGTCATAAAAGCGCGGGATCAGGTTGCACAGGGTGGTCTTGCCCCCGCCCGAGGGGCCCACCAGCGCCAGCTTTTCGCCGGGGTGCACCTCCAGGTCCACATGGCGCAGCACCTGGTTGTGGTCGTCGGGGTATTCAAAGCTCACGTCCTCAAACCGGATGCAGCCCTTCTGCACCTGCAGAGGCAGGGCGCCGGGCTCGTCCAGAATCTCCACGTCCGCGTCCATGATCTCGCAAAAGCGCTCGATGCCTGTCATGCCGCGCTGGAACTGCTCGGCAAATTCCACAATGCGGCGGATGGTGGCGATCAGGGTGGTGACATACAGCATATAAGCCACCATATCGCCCGCGCCGATGCGCCCGCTCACCAAAAACAGCCCGCCCGCCACAATTACCACCAGGTACATCAGACCGTCAAACAGGCGGGTGGAAGTCTGGAACGCGGCCATGAAGCGGTAGGTCTGTTTTTTGATCGCCTGGAACGCGGCGTTGTCCCGCTCGAACTTTTCCTTTTCCACCTCCTCGTTGGCAAAGGCCTTGACCACCCGCTCGCCCAAAAGGCTGTCTTCAATGCGGGCGTTCAGCTCGCCGATCTGCACCCGCTGGCGGCGGTAGGCCGCCCGAACCTTCAGGTTGATGCCGGTGGACACCACCGCCATCAGGGGCACACAGGCAAACAGGATGAGGGTCAGCGCCACGCTGGACTGGCACAGGATCACAAAGCTCACCGCAATCTTGATGGCGGCGATGAAGAATTCCTCCGGGCAGTGATGGGCAAACTCGGTCACATCAAACAGGTCGTTGGTGATGCGGCCCATGATCTGGCCCACCTTGGTGTTGGAGTAATAGGTATAGCCCAGCCTTTGCAGGTGGGCGAAGGCGTCGCGGCGCATGTCGGTCTCCACATAAACGCCCATCACATGGCCCATGTCCGCCATGTAGTAGTTGGCCGCGCCGTCGATGAGCCGCAGCACCAGATAAAGCCCCCCCAGCCGCAGCACCGCGCCCGCCGTGAGGGCGGCCAGGTTCGTCATGGCCGTGTTGGTGAGATAGCGCATGATGAGCGGCAGCACCATGTCGCAGATGGTGGTGAGGGCGGCGCAGAACAGGTCGAACACCAGAACGCGCCTGTATTTTTTCAGGTAGGGCCAGAACCGCCGCAGCAGGCCCTTTTTGCGGGATGTTTTGTGCATGAAGCTCCTCCGTTTATCCGCTTTGAAAAACGTTTGTACGAAAAGCCGGAGAGGCCGGAAAACCGGCCCCTCCGGGGGAATTTATCAACTCAATTGGCTCCATCGGTTGGGGCGGGGCTGTCCGTGGTCTCAGGGGTGTTCCCAATCTCCGGGGAATCCGTAACCGCAGGCGGTTCGGTGGTCGCCGGGGGCTCCGTAGCTGCGGGCGGATCAGTCGGTGCCGGCGGCTCAGTGGACACCGGGGGCTCTGTAGTCGCAGGCGGATTGGTCGGCGTACCCGGGTCGGGGCTGGGGGACGGATCCGGGCTGGGCGAAGGGCTTGGGCTGGGCGTGGGCTTCAGGCCCGCGCACTTTTCCGGGTCGCGGCCGCAGATCGGGCAGTCGTAGTTCCAGGTCGTCTGGTCATTGGGGTCGCACCAGTGGCTGCCGCAGATACAGTAGGGGGTGGGCTCCGGCCCGTCATCCACCTTGCGGAAATTCGCCGTCACCACCACGCCGTTGGCGTCGGCGTCGGAGGGAACGGTAAACGCAACGGTGGCGCTGCCGTCCACATGGCCAATGGTGGCGCTCCAGCCCGCAAATTCCCAGCCCTCGTTGGGCACTGCGGTCACAGCGCTGCACTGCTGGCCCTTTTTCACGCTCTGGCTTGTGGCGCCCTCAATGCGGCCGCCCTCGGAAGCGATAAACTCCACCGGCACCTTGGCGCCGCGCACCGCAATGGGGTCGTTGCTGATCAGGCCCGCGGGCACCCCGATCACCTTGGGGATCTTTTTCAAAGGCTTCGGGCGGGTGTCCTCGGTGATATAGGCGTGGGTGCGCACATACGCAAAGAAGGCGCGCACACCATTCTGGTTCAGGTGCACACCGTCGCCCAGGGTGTAGTCCTTTTTTGCCCAGCCGGTGGCAGGATCCTCCAGCGCCTCGCTGCTGTCCAGGTATTTATAGCCCTCCTGCTCGCACATCTTCGCGATGGCGGCGTTCAGCCGGTCCACCTGTTTCATCGAGAGGTTCGAGTTCTCGCGCTCTTTATCCAGCGGAGGGATGGCGTTCACAATGATGTCGGCATAGGGGTAGGCGTCGTGAATGGCCTTCAGCCCCTTTTTATAATTGGAGATGAACGTATCGGTGTCCATGGTGAGGTTGTTGGTGCCAAACCCAATGATCACCCGTTTGGGCTGCAGGATCTTCACCGCCTCGGGCATGGTCACCTTGTCGGAATAGCCCTGAAATTCCTCGCACTTCAGGCTGGTGATCGAGGTGACCCCCATGCTGGTCACGCCGATGTTGTTTTCCAGGCTGGTGAACGCGACCTTGCTGTTGTCGCTGGCACTATACATCATATAGCGCACCGTGTTGGAGTCACCCAAAAACAAGGTCTCGTCGATGTATTCCTGGCCGGCATCCTCGGTCAGCGGCAGGATCGTGCCGCTGAACTGCTCTTTGTCCACCTTTTCCGTGGCGGTGTAGGTCAGATCATCCGCCGGCTCAGACCAGGCTGAACTGCTGCCGCTGGCGCTGGCAGGCGCCGCCGCGTGGGCCCGCACCGCCCAAAAGATCAGGGCCGCAATCAAAATAATAAGCACCGCGCCGGCGCCCGCCAGCGTGGGCAGGCCCGCGGGACCTTTCAGGAATGCCCGGAACCGGTTGGCGCCGGCGCCGTGTTGTTTCTTGTTGGAAGCCATGCTGCATCCACCTTTCCTCAAGACCCGGCGGCTTGCCGGGGCAGTTGCGCACATAAGCATTTCTATTTTACACTATTTTGCCTGCAAGCGCAAACCCCGCGATGGTTTTTCCTGTTTTTTTACACATTTCTGGCAAAAGCCGCCAAAGCCCCGTGCGGGCCGGCGGCAAGGCCCCCGCCCTGCGCCGGCCCGCACGGGGCCTCTGTCCTGTTGAATTCTGCAACATTTCCCCGTCAGGTCAAAGCGCCGCGGAACAGCCCCGCCCGCTGGAGGGCCGGGCGAAGCGCCTCGGCCAGCAGCACCGAGCACACCACCGCAATCAGGGCATTCACCAGGGTAACCGGCAGCTTCACGGTCACGGTTTCCAGAATGGCCACGTTCCAGGCAAAGCCCTTGATAAAATGCCCCGACAGGATGTTTTTGCTCACGTACAATACGCAATAGCTCACCGCCCCGGCCACGCCAGCCACCCAATAGCCAGCGTGCCGGTTCAGGGGCAGCTTTTTGGCCAGGGTCCCCGCCACAAAGGCCATGGCGAATTTATTGATGGCCGTGATCCAGAATTCCGGCGCCCAGGCGGGGTCCATCAGGTCGAACAGCCCCGAGCCGATGCCGGCCGCAAGCCCCCCCGGCACGCCTCCAAACAAAAGCCCGCTCAAAAGGCACATCACATTTCCCATGTGCACCTTTGCCTTGCCCAGGGGGCTGGGGATGTCGATGCCGATGTAGGTAAAAATAAATACCATTGCGGCCAGCATGCCCACCACGGCCAGGCGCCGCACCGCCAAACTGTTTTTTTGTTCCATTCTGAACACCCTCCCTCACGGGGCTTGACTTTTAGCGCCCCGCGTTCTATGCTCTCATTATAAGAAATTCTGATCCTATTAAAATATCCAGATAATAACTTTTTTATGGGTTCAGTTTTAAACCATGGAGGGATTTTATGCTCCGTATCTCGTTTGGGCGGGCCGCCGGGCCGGGGGCCCCGCCGCTCTATGAACAGCTGTACCGGGCGGTGGCCGCGCAGATCCGGGCCGGGGAGCTGGCAGCCGGGGAACGGATGCCAGGCAAGCGCAGCCTGGCCGGGGAGCTGGGCCTGAGTGTAAACACGGTAGACACTGCCTATCAGCTGCTGGCCGCCGAGGGCTGGCTGGAAGCGCGGCCGCGCTCGGGCTTTTTTGTACTTCCCTACGAGCGGCCTCTGGCCGCCGCACAGCCGCCCGGGCAAGCGGCGCCCGCCCCGCCGCCCGCCCCCGCCTGGCAATACGATCTTTCCACCGGCGGGGTGGACACGGGCCTGTTCCCCTTCCGCACCTGGGGGCGCATCCAAAAAGAGTTGCTCTACAGCCAGCCCGAATTGCTGGCCCACGGCCATCCCCAGGGGGACGGGGACCTGCGTCAGGCCATTGCCGCCTACCTGCGGGCTTACCGCGGGGTGGACTGCGACCCCGGCCAGGTGGTGGTGGGCGCGGGGGTGGAATACCTGCTGAGCTTGGTAGGCCGCCTTGCGGCCGGGCGCACCGCCGCGCTGGAGGACCCGGGCTATGGCCGGCCCGGGCGCATTCTGGAGAACAGCGGCCTGACCTGCCTGCCGGTGCCGGTGGATGGGCAGGGCCTGGATCCCGCCGCTCTGGCCGCCTGCGGGGCGGACCTTGTATACGTGACCCCCAGCCATCAGTTCCCCACCGGGGCCGTGATGCCGGCCGGGCGCCGGGCCGCCCTGCTGCGCTGGGCTGCCGCGGCCCCCGGCCGCCTGATCCTGGAGGACGATTACGACTCGGAGTTCCGGTTCGGCATCCGCCCCCTGCCAAGCCTGCAGGGCATGGCAGGGCGGGACGGCCCGGTGGTCTACCTCTCCACCTTTTCCCGCAGCCTGGCGCCCAGCATCCGCATTGCTTACATGGTGCTGCCCACCCGCCTTTTGGAGCCTTTCCGGCAGGCGTTCGGCAGCTATTCCTCCACCGTGAGCCGGTTTGAGCAGCAGACCCTGCGGCTTTTTTTGCAGCGGGGGCACTATGCGCGCCATCTGGCCAGGGCCAGGGGCCAGTACAAGGCCCGGATGCTCGCCCTCACCGGGGCGCTGGAGGCTGAATTTGGCCCCGGGGCGCTGGAATTTTACGGCCAGCATACCGGGCTGCACCTGCTGCTGCGCTGCCCCGGTGCCCCGCCGGAGGCTGAGATGGTGCGGGCCGCCCGTGCGGCTGGGGTGCGGCTGGCCGGCCTGAGCGCCTACTGCCGCGCGCCCGCCGCCCCCACCCTTCTGGACCACACGGTGGTGATTGGTTATGGCGCACTGCCGCCGGAACAGATCGTCCCGCTGGCCAAAGCTTTAAAAGCCGCCTGGGGCTGAGCTCCAGGCGGCTTTTATGCTTTATTCCAGGCTGCCCGCCGGGGCTGCCGCCTGCGGCGGCAGGGTGGGCGTGGCCGTGGGGCCGCCCGGCTCCTCTTCCGCCGTTCCCCCCACGGGGGTGGGGCTTGCAGCGGGGGCAGGCTGCCCCATGCCCCCCGCCCCCGGGGCAGAGGGAACGGGCACGCCCCCTGTCTGCCGGGCGTCCGCCGTGGGCTGCGGCGAACCCTGGCTTTCGGGCGCAGCGGAGCCTTCGCCTGCGGCAGCTGTGGGCTGCGGCGAGGGGCTGGCGGTCTGCTGCCCTTCCCCCAACGGGTCGCTTACCGGGGCGGGCGTTGCATACAGCGGTTTTTCAGCTGTTTCGCCTGTGGCGGGCACAAACCGCAGCTTGGCAAACGCAATGCTGTCCTCGCCGAATTCATACCGCTGCGCCTGTTGGTCGTAGCGCCCGGCCACCGGCTCGGCCTGCACCTCCGCCTGCTTTTTTGCCAGCCAGCGGAAGGTGTTCTCGAGCGTATAAAAATCGGCGGCCGTCAGGTCGGTAAGCAGGCTGCCGCTCTGTTTGCGCAGCCCGGCGGGGATCGTGTCGGCCAGGTTGTCCAGCTGTTGGCGCAGCGCGGCGTCCCAAACCGCCGCACGCACCCGTGCCGCGCGGGCGGGCGGCAGGCCCAGCCCCGTTATAAAGGCATTTGCCTCGGCCGGCGGCAGGCTCAGCACAGGGTCCGCTTCCAGCCCCAGGGCTGCCAGCGCTTCCTGGTCCAGCAGGCCCGTCAGATTTACCCGGGGCGGTTCCAGCTGCCCCCACAGCTTGCCCAGCGTGTCCGGCGTGACAGCCAGGTATTTGTCAATGCGGATGTTCAGGGTGGCGGCCAGCAGCGCCGCCGCCCGGGCCGGGCCTGCGCTGGAATAGCTGTCGGCCAGCAGCACCGTGCCGCCCGGCGCCAAAAGAACGCTCTCGGCAGGCACCGGGCACAGGTGAAGCACCCCGTTCTGTGCGTCCAGGCGCACCAACACAAAGCCAGGCTGTTCCGCGGCCACCGTTACCAGCACGGTGAGATCGGTCTCGGCTCCGGGTCCGCCCAAGGGCACCCCGCTCTGGCTTTTTTCCGCCTGCCGTGCCTGGCCCCCCTGCCAGCCAGAATAAAAGATCAGCCCGCCCAGCAGCGGCAGCAGAATGGCCAGCGTCAAAAAAAACGAGAGCCAAAACGCTTTCGCCCCGCTTTTTCGCATGGGCCTCCCCTCCTTTTTCCAAGTGATGTGGCGCATATAGCATGGTCCAATCGCAAACCTTATATGCGTAAAGGAGGGTGAACGAAAATGGAAAAGCACCCCGAACTGGATGCGCTGCCTCATATGGTGCGCCAGGTGGTGGAGGCCGCCCGCCCCGCCCACAACGACCCCCTTGGCAGCTATACCGGCGTTCCGGCCGACGAGGCAGACGCCGTGCCCGTGCAGGACGCGGACGATCTTTAAAGGCGGCGCCCCCGAAGCATGTCCTGCTTTGGGGGCGCCTCTTTTTCACTTGCGCCTCGGGCCCGCCGTGGGCTATACTTAAAAAACACAGCTCTCTTTTCCGGGCAGGAAAAGAGAGGACGGATCCCTTTTCCGGTGGTATTCTGAAGCTGTAAGGAGCTGATGAGATGGACTGGCTGGACCGCATGAACCGCGCCCTGGAATACATCGAGGCGAACCTGAGCGGGCAGATCGAGCTGGAACAGGCCGCGCGCATTGCCTGCTGCTCGCCTTTTCATTTTCAGCGCATGTTCTCCTATATTGCAGACCTGCCGCTGGCAGAGTACATCCGCCGCCGGCGCATGAGCCGGGCAGCGGCCGATCTGCAGGCGGGCGAACGCGTGCTGGACGTGGCGCTGAAATACGGCTACAATTCCCCCACCGCCTTTAACCGGGCGTTCCAGGCTGTGCACGGCCTGCCGCCCTCCCGGGCGGGCAGCGGGGGCGCCGTGGTAAAAGCCTACCCTCCCATCAGCTTCCAAATCACCATCAAAGGAGAGGTAGAAATGGAATACCGCATTGAAAAAAAGCCCGCCATCCGCATTGTGGGCAGCAAAACAAGCTTTACAGGGGGCCAGGCCCAGGGCTTTGCCCAGATTCCCGGCCAGTGGACCCAGGCGGCACAGGCCGGCCTGATCCCCCGCCTGTGCGCATTGATGGACGGCGAGCCCAAAGGCATTTTAGGGGTGTGCAGCATCGCGGACGGCCAGGCGTTTGACTATTACATTGCCGTCGCCTCTGCCCAGCCCGCGCCCGAAGACCTCTTTTCCTTCGAGATCCCTGCCGCCACCTGGGCGATCTTCGATTGTGTGGGCCCGCTGCCGGGCGCGATGCAGGCGCTGCAAAAGCGTATTTTTTCCGAGTGGCTGCCCACCTCCGGCTATGAATACGCAAGCGCCCCGGACATTGAGCTGTATTTTGAGGGCGATCGAAGCGCGGCCGGCTACCGCAGCCAGGTCTGGCTGCCCGTGTTCAAGGCAAAGGGCTGAGCCCACCCCCGCCTGTACCGCACAGAGCGGCCCCCGGAACCGTAGTTCCGGGGGCCGCTCTGCATTACGCTTCAGCTCTGCTTTTGAAACACCAAAAACCGGAAGCCGATGGGGGTTTCCAGCACCGTTTGCCGTGCCAGGCGGGCGGCGCCGTCTGCCGGGGTCTTCCAGTAATAAGGGGTCATGGCAAACAGGGCCTGCACCTGCGCGCCCTCGGCACGCAGCTGCGCCTTTACCTCCTGTTCCCCTGTCTGAATAAAACCCTCGTACCCGATCTGCCGGACCGGGTTCTCATAAGGCCGGTCGTACAACACCGCCTTCAGCCCCATCAGGTGGTCCGCGGTGGGCACCGCATAGATAAGGCGGCCGCCCGGGGCAAGGCAGCGCAAAAACTCACTGCGCGCAAAAGGCGAAAACACATTCAGCACCAAATCCGCCCAGCCGCCCGCCACAGGTGCGGCAAAGCTGCTGGCCACGGCAAACTCGGCGCAGGGCAGGCGCCGCTTCGCGGCCAGGCGCACGGCGGGCTTTGCAATGTCCCACCCGGCAAGGCAAAACAGCCGGCCCGCGCCAGCCAGCGCGGCGCACACCGCCGCGTCATAGTAGCCCTCGCCGCAGCCCGCATCCAGAATGTGCAGTTCTTTGCCCGCTGCAGGGGCCGCGGCGCACAGGCCGGCCAACGCCTCTGCAAAAGGGGCATAAGCCCCGCTCTGCAAAAAGGCATGGCGGGCCGCCCCCATCTCTTTGCTGTCGCCCGGGGCTTTGCTGCGCATGCGGCTGGCGGGCAGAAGATGCGCATACCCCTCCTTTGCCAGATCGAAGCTGTGCCCTTTACAGCAGCGCAGCGCGCCGCCCGTGTGGGCCAGCGCGCCGCTGCATACCGGGCAGCAAAAAGCCGACCGGTTCATTCTTCATTCCCGTCCGGGATGGGGCCGCCGGGGCCGCCCCGGTTCTGCATATATTCCTCAAAGCTCGAAAACTTTTGGGCGGGGGCCTTGGGCGAGATCAGCAAAAGGCCCGGGTCCTCGCTGCCCGTGGGCTGCGCGGGGGCCGCCCCATGCCGGGGCTCGGGCCGGGGGGTCCGGCGCTCGTTTTTGCCCCCGCGCTCGGGGCCGCGCGGCTGTGCCTTCTGGGGCGGGGCC
>ERZ857984.820-NODE-820-length-32032-cov-4.589643_pt1 | contig 32032 bp, 27 predicted proteins | sample MGYA00519914_ERZ857984 | MGnify/ENA primary metagenome ERZ857984 (study PRJEB31778, sample SAMEA3449417) | human gut metagenome | biome: human gut; feature: human-associated habitat; material: faeces | place: United Kingdom | collected 2010/2012 ... | reverse complement strand
CCTTACAGGTCAGTGAAATGACAGGACAGACCATCAGTGCGATGGGGGTATGGAACGTCATCCAGGCGTTAGGGGAAAAGGTCTGCGAGGAAGAAGCAGCACTGACAGAAGAATATAAGAAAGGCCGTGTAAAAGGCGAAAAAGAAGTCCCTGTCCTGTTCGAAGAAGCAGACGGGATTTATATCAAACTTCAGGGGAAAGACAGGAGAAAGGAAAAGCAGGATAAGGCGGAGATCAAGATCGGGATCGCTTATGATGGGTGGAGAAGGACTGGATCGGAGCGTTATGCCCTGGAAGATAAAGTGGTGGTTGCCGGATTTTCAAAAGCAAAAGAATTCCAGGAATACCGGGAGGCAGTGATCGCGCAGGAGTTCAATCTGGATGAAGTAAGCCAGCGGATCTTAAATGGAGATGGGGCATCGTGGATCAAGAAAGTAAAAGATAAGAGTACCTGCTTCCAGTTAGACCCGTTCCACCGGAACAAAGCCGTAAAAGAAAAGATCCATGAAGATGCAGCGCGGGATGCCATTTTAGAGCTTCTGAGGGAAGAGGAGATAGAAGAAGTATTCCGGTATCTGGAGATCTACCGGAACAGTCTGAGTGACGATGATGAGATGAAAGACGCGGAAGAACTGATCCGGTATTATGAGAATAACAGGGAAGGGCTTCTGCCATACCAGTCGCAGGGTCTTGAACTGCCGGAACCGCCGGAAGGGCTGGAATACCGAAACATGGGAACAATGGAGAACCATGTGTGGAGTGTAATTGCAAAGCGGATGAAACACGGGCACAGGAGTTGGAGCCGGAGAGGCGGGAACCATCTGGCAAAGATTCTGGCGAAGAAATGCAGTGGGAAACTGTATGAAGTAACGGAACGCTTGAGAAGACCGGTATTTGAAGAAGAAAAAGCAGAAGAACTATATGGAGAGATCCTGATGTCGGCGAAAGCGCCGAAGAAAGATGGAAAAGGATACGAATATCCAGCGATGGGTCATGTGGTCGGGCTGGACGGAAAGATACAGGGAGAGAGAAAGCGATTGCTGCACATGGCTGGATATTAGAAACCAGTGTAGAAACAGGGCTATTTCAATAAAAAGATAAGTCAAAAAGAAAGTTGCCAACGATTACTTGACAGTAACCTTTTTTGCTTTAAGCAAGAAAAGTGTGGAAAAGTTCATATCTTGGTGCTATAATCGTTATGGATTTTTGTATTCAAGAGGAAGGAGGATAGCCGATGGATACACAGTGCATGGTACACCCAAAGCAATGGAGGGAAACTTGTGATCCGTTTGCTTTAGATTATAGTAATTTCCAACTCAATGAAATATTAGGTTATCCCCATGCAGGGAATGATGTATTTCATGTTCGTGGTATTGCAAACGGCAATGAAACCACCGCCTATATTAAAGTTGCTCGACAAAAAGGAGCCGCTATTGACAATGAAGTAAATATTCTGGCTCAACTTGATGCTCCCATCTTCCCAAAAGTTCTTGACTCTGACCGTAAACACGGGTTATTCTCAGTAACCGCCGAAATGCCGGGACTACGCTTATCTACTATTGCAGGAGATGACGCAGACTTAGTTTCCCTTACCTATATGGAAGAATACGGAGAAACATTAGGGCGAGTGCATAAATTGAATGTTTCTGCGAAACCGCAAGTTGATCGAAAGTTCTATCATCGACCCAGCGAGGAAATGTTGAAAAAACTAAATTTGCAGTTTTTGTCTGATTACTTTGATCGTAAGCCTTTGCATGGGGAAACTGTCTTTTGTCACGGCGACTTCCATTATGCAAATGTTCTTTGGAAAGATCAGCATATAAGTGCGATTCTCGATTTTGAACTTGCTGGATACGGAAACCGGGATTTTGATATTGCTTGGGCACTGTTTCTCCGTCCCGGTCAACGATTTTTGAAAACCGATAAGGAACAAGCACTGTTCATAAAAGGTTATCAGAAGCATGGCGACTGCAATGTAGATGCAGTAAAATACTATATGGCACAATGCTATGTGTATTTCCTGTGCTTCTGCGACGAAAAGGACTACTGTGAATATGTGCGGAATTGGCTTAAACAGAATTGTAGCAATGGAGAAAAACTCAATGATTAGACCCATTCTTGCTTGTTTAGACCCCTACAAGACAGCAGAGCAATTTGCTGCCGCTGGGTGGAATATCGACTTTTCTCAACCGCCGGAAAGCGGCGATCCTTTGGTTGGAGTATCCCTTTACGGCAATTCTTTGCTGCTGGGTGTCACCGATGGATATGTTACGGACGATCATATCCAATATATCGGATGCGGCGTTGAAATCTATATGACCGTACCCGCTGAACAGATAGTGAATATTTACCAAAACCATCTGATTTTCCACCCTACCGAGTTGACCGCCCAGCCTTGGGGTGATTTGGCGTTTGAAGTGAAAATCGGCGGTTATCAGTTTATGATTGCTGCCGTGCAAGGATAAGAGCGATGAGTAAATTAGAGATTCATTTTAATGAAGTAGACACCGCAATTTCTGTGATGCGTGAGGTTGCAGCATGGGGTCGAGAGCAAGGATACCGGGTCTGGCCCGATGAATGGCTGACGAAAGAAGAACTGATTACACCCGATGCCCAGCCGGAGAATTTCTGTGTTGGAACGATTGACGGAGAAATTGCCTGCGCTTTTATTCTGCAATGGGCAGATGGTAACTACTGGCCCAATGCCCCCGAATATGAAGCCGCCTATCTACATAAGTTCTGTGTGCGGCGCAAATTCGCCGGAATGGGTATGACAAAACTGGTCACGGAAGCGATCCGGGCAGAGTGCCGCAATCGTGGTATTCGGTATATCCGGTTGGACACAGGACTGGACGAAAAGGTAGTCAGAAAGATTTACCTGTCCGTTGGCTATAAGATCGTGGATATTCTGGATTATCCCAATGGCCGGTCAATGGCTTTATACGAATTGGAGGTAGACTGAAATGGTACGCATTGCCACAGAAAAGGATGCAGAACAATTAGAAATTTTGAATAATGCGTTTAACGGCGAAGGTGAAACGACGCTCGAAAATATAAGGTTATCCCTTGCTGATAACAAGCAAGAAGTCATTGTTGTTGATGAGAAGAACGAAGAACTGACTGGCTTTGTGTGCGTTCAGTTGAAGAAATCGTTTTGCTATGATGAATATATGCCGGAAATTACTGAGGTGTATGTAAAGCCCCAGTACAGAAGATGCGGAGTTGCACGGGCTATGATTGCTTATGCGGAGGAATACTGCAAAAAGCATTATCCGCTACATAAATTCGAACTGCTTACTGGCTTCGAAAATACCGCTGCCCAGACCGCATACAAAAAATTCGGTTACTGCGAGGATGGCGAGATACATATGGCAAAGCGGATTAAGCGTTGTAAATGATATTCTCAGAAAGGTAAATAAAGGAATATATTACATGAGAATTTTGATAGTTATTATATCGGCCTTGCTGTGGCTGTGGTTCCTCGGTTGTACATTCACCTGGCGTTTTGGCAGAGTGCTGTTGGTAGAGGGCATGGGCATAAAAAGCATTGAGTTTGCTGCGTTGGTGTTGTTTTCCATAGGAATTGCCATATACCTATTATGGGAACCAATAGGTATATGGGTTCTTATGTTTGAGTTGATCCTATGGTTAATTGAGCAGTTCTTCTGCCATGAGTATTTTACGATCTTTGGTACAAGTACAAAGAAGTTGGATGGTTACAACAAGTGCTTTGAAGGTACGATAAAGTTATTCCCGGCAAGCAAAACACGCCTTGTCCCAGATCTTTACCATATCGTACTGCACATTCTTATTGCAATAGACTTAGTGTTGGTAATATGGAGTTTGATATGATTATAAAGCGAATTGATTGCGATACATCTAAAGCACATATCGCAAGAGTTATACTTGAAGCACTCCCAGAGTGGTTTGGTATTCCGGAAGCTACGGAGGAATACATAGCGGACAGCAAGGGCAGACCGTTCTTTTGCGCCTATGATGGAGATACACCTATCGGCTTTCTTTATCTGAAAGAAACCGGACGGCATACTGTGGAACTGGCAGTCATGGGTGTGCAGCAGGATTATCACCGCCAAGGGATCGGCAGAGAACTTTTTGAACAGGCAATAAATGAAGCCAAACGACTTGGCTATTCTTTTGTTCAAGTCAAAACTGTCCAGATGGGCAGATATGACATTTATGATGATACCAACCGCTTTTATCTCTCGCTGGGATTTAAGGAATTGGAAGTGTTTCCAACACTGTGGGATGAGTGCAACCCCTGCCAAATTTATATAATGGACATATAGAAAACAATGCGGAAGCGTCATAGCTGGGTCAATCCCAAATTCTGTGTAAACTCCATTTCGGGTGCGAATAGAGCAAAGTTTATTTGTGGCGGCAGCAGGCTTGTCCGGCTGCCGCCGTGGTAACAACATAACGCCGGTGGGGGTGGATGTCAAGGGCGGCGAAGCCGTTCATTTTACCCTTGACGTCCGCCCCCGGCGGTGTTACTCCGGCATGCGATCGGCAAAATAGATCGCCATCTGGGCATGGATCAGGCTCCAGTCTTGACGGCGTCCAGTCCATTTTTTGGTAATGTCCATCATGGCCAAATACAGCATTTTCAGCAGGCTGTCATCAGTCGGAAACACGGATTTGGCTTTTGTCACCTTGCGCAGCTGGCGGTTAAATCCTTCAATGGCGTTGGTGGTATAGATCAGGCGCCGTACCTCCTGGGGATACTTGAAGTAGGTGCTGAGATTGGCCCAGTTGGATCGCCAGGACTGGGTGATTTTCGGGTATTTCTTGTCCCAGCGCTCCCCAAAGGCGTCCAGAGCGTCCATGGCTGCCTGCTCGTCCACAGCGGCATAAACCGCCTTCAGATCGGCCATACGGGCTTTCAGATCCTTGTAAGACACGTACTTGCTGGAATTACGCAGCTGGTGGATGATGCAGTTCTGGATCTCTGTCTGAGGAAAAACTGCATGGATCGCTGCGTCAAACCCTGTCAAATTGTCGGTACAGGCGATGAAAATATCTTCTATCCCTCGGTTTTTCAGCCCGTTCAGTACAGTTGCCCAGAACTTGGCGCTCTCGTTTTCGCCAACCCACATGCCCAGGACATCTTTCCGGCCATCCAGACTGACGCCAATCGCAATGTAGACTGCTTTCTTCACAATCTGCCCTTCGCTGCGGACATGGTAGTGGATGGCATCCAGAAATACCACAGCATAGATCGGTTCCAGAGGCCGCTGCTGCCACTCTTTGACGATGGGCAGAATCTTGTCCGTGATCCGGCTGACCGTGCTGTCTGAGACAGATATGCCGTAAATATCCCGAATATGCGCCTCAATATCGCTGGTGGTCATGCCCTTGGCGTACATGGACAGGATTTTCTCCTCGATGTCCTGACTGATGCTGGTCTGGTTCTTTTTCAGCACCTGGGGTTCAAATTCCCCCTTGCGATCTCGAGGAACTGACACATCCACATCGCCGAAGCTGGTGCGCAGCGTTTTGCTGCTGTGGCCATTGCGGCTGTTGTCTGTATCCTTGTTCTTGTAGTCGTACTTGCTGTAGCCCAGCTCGTCATCCAGTTCTGCCTCTAGGCCATTCTCCATGAATTCGGCAATGGTTTCCTTGAACAGGTTTTGGATATCGTCCATGCTGCCGATGTTTTCCATTTGCAGCAGCTCGCGGATTTTTTCTCGACGGGCATTTTCTTCCGGGGTGCGGTTCTTTCTGGCCATATTTAAAACCTCCTGTACGGTGCTTCTATTCTACACCATTCAGGAGGTTTACACAAATCTTGGGATAGTCTCTCATAGCTCCCGCATTGCAGTTTTTATATACTTTGGCAAAAAGACCCCTTGACAAATCTCGTCTTGGTGCTGTATGCTCAAGCTGGTTCCTTCCCGTTTGTCCTCGTTGGAAAGCCGGCCATATAGTAATGTGTATTTATCTGTTTGGTTTCCCTGCATTTTACGCTCCTTTCCAGCAGGGGAAACCCGTCATAAGGTAAGAATATCATACCACAGGACAGAGAAAAAGGGAAGGTTACCCCTTCCCCTGTTCCCGCAGTTCGTTTTCCATTAGACGCAGGAGCCGCCCTTTCAAACTGCCTGTACCAGTTTCGGGGAAATACACGCTCACCCGTAGAACAGCGCCGTTTTCCCTGACTTCAAAGCAGTTATAAAGGCGGTAATCTGGTTCCTGCGTCCCATTTCTTTTCTTCATCTTCCGTCCTTTCCGCCGGATTCAAATCTTCTTTGTTTCCGCGAAAAGGTCTTTTTTTATTCCATAGCTCTCTATCGGGTTTCCGGCTGATTTCTTGAAGGCCTTGCCTTCTACTATCAGTATGTCGGAATCTGGTCAAATACACGATTTTTTCCTTCAAGTGATATGTGTACTTTTCTAAACGAATTTTTAAACCAGGGTAGTTATATGATCGGTTCAATGACAGCACGGAAATAACGGTCTAATTCCTCCGGTGTTTGTTTCATATGCCCCTTTATCCACCATAATACCATTTCTACAAAGCTGCCGGAGATATGGTTGACTAAAAAATCCTGCGGAATATCCGTATTGCTTTTCCCTTTTTGTTTGACAAACTGATTTTGTATCAATTCGTTTAAGCTGTCTTTGAAATACCGCAGGAAAAGTTCGCTGCTTTCGCAGGAAAGCAGTTCGAGGATATTGTTTTCATCTTCTTGCAGGTGTTGTAATAAGTGGCAGAATACAGACTCCGGAGCATTTCTGTCAGAATACAGTCCGTGAGTGTGGGTACAATCCAATGTGCTGCTGATAATATGTCCGAAAAGTTCTTCGCATAAGGCTTTCAGCAAATCGTCTTTTGTTTCAAAGTGTGCATAGAAGGTTGTTCGGCCAACATTAGCGGTATCAATGATTTCCTGTACTGTAATTTTGCTATAACTTTTTTCTGACAAAAGCGCACTGAACGCAGTAAAAATAGCCGCCCTTGTTTTCTGCTGTCGTCTGTCCATAATAACTCCTCCCGTACAAATTTTCAAAAATGTTCTATACGAAACACGGGGACGATATTATCCGTTGCATTTCTTTTGGTTCCTGCTTACAATAAAAGAGAATAAAGTGTTTGTTATCAAACTTATTGTACGGCAAGAGCAAACAAGTGTCAAGAACGAATCTGTTTGAAATGTCGTGAAGATTGGAGGAATCATGATGGTAAAGAAACTCAATGATTTTCTGGCCGGGCTTCCCATGACGATTGTAGCCGGTGTATTCCTACTGCTGGATTTAGTTCCGCATTTGATAGAGGAATTTGGCGGTACACCGGTGCAGCTTTCGTTTCTGCCCTTTGACCCGGAGTGGATAACTATCGTAATCAGTGGTATTCCCCTTTTGTATCTGGCAATATGGCGGATTATCCACAATCCCGGTATCAGCAAAATATCATCTGCCCTTTTGATTTGTATTGCCATGTTCGCCGCGATTGCAATCGGAGATTTGTTTGCGGCGGGAGAAGTCGTGTTTATCATGGCAATCGGCGCACTTTTAGAGGAAGCCACGACAAACCGGGCGAAAAAGGGCCTCAAAAAGCTGATTAGCCTTGCGCCGACAAAGGGACGCAGACTAAAGGACGGGAAAGAAGAAATAATACCGGCAGAGGAAATCCGGCAAGGAGATGTTCTGCGTATTCTGCCCGGTGAAACGATCCCGGTTGACGGAACAATCATAAATGGCGAAACCTCAGTTGACCAGTCTATTATGACGGGAGAATCCCTGCCGGTTGACAAAGGCGTGGGAGAAGAAGTTTTTTGCGGAACCATCAACCGCTTTGGTTCGATTGATATTTCAGCAACAAAAGTAGGAGAAAACAGTTCTTTGCAAAAGCTGATCCGTATGGTGCAGGACGCAGAGAATAAACAGGCACCTATGCAGAGAATAGCCGACAGAGTGGCAAGCTGGCTGGTTCCCGTTGCCCTGCTGATCGCAATTCTGGCCTATGTATTTACCGGGAATATTGTTACCGCAGTCACTGTGTTGGTTGTATTCTGCCCCTGCGCCCTTGTATTAGCAACGCCTACCGCAATTATGGCGGCAATCGGGCAGGCGACAAAGCATGGCGTGATTATCAAGTCCGGCGAAGCCCTTGAGAAAATGGGGAAAGTGGACACGATTGCCTTCGATAAGACCGGCACTTTAACCTATGGCCGCTTAGATGTCAGCGATATGATTTCTTTTGATGAAACAATCAGTGAAACGGACTTGCTTTTTTTGGCCGCTTCCGCTGAAGCCAAGAGTGAACACCCGCTGGGAAAGGCGATTGTGGCGTATGCAAAGGCAAAAGAAGTTCCATTGGTAGAATCGACTGCGTTTAGAATGACTATCGGCAAGGGGATTTTTGCGGAGGTGGACAATCGAAGATTGCTTTGCGGCAATGAAAAATTCCTTGCTGAAAATGGAGTTTCGATTGACAATAAGGTTGGGTCCGCTTTGGAACGGTTGCGTACACAGGGAAAAGCCTCTATTCTCGTAGCGGAAGGTCAAAAATGTATCGGTATTATCGCGCTTTCTGATGTACTGCGCCCGGAGGCAAAAGACATGGTTTCCCGTCTTTCAGATATGCACACCCGTACCGTTTTACTTACCGGCGATCATCAAAAAACGGCTGATTATTTTGCACAGCAGATTGGCATTTCCGAAGTCAGGGCGGAACTTTTGCCCGAAGAAAAAGTGCAGAGCATTGAGAAATTGCAGGCTGAAAATCACAAGGTCTGCATGATTGGCGATGGTGTCAACGACGCCCCAGCGTTGAAAACTGCTGATGTAAGCGTGGCGATGGGGAGTATGGGAAGCGACATTGCCGTTGACGCCGCAGAAGTCGCTTTGATGAGCGATGATATTTCAAAAATCCCGTATTTGAAACGGCTCTCTAATGCAACGGTTAAGACAATCAAAGCCAGCATAACCCTGTCGATGTGTATTAACTTTGTAGCAATAGTGCTATCGCTCATGGAAGTGTTGACACCCACCACCGGGGCACTGGTACACAATGCTGGTTCCTGTTTCGTGGTGCTGATTGCTGCGCTGCTTTATGACAGAAAGTTTGAATGACATTTGAGGAGTAAAATAAAGGTCATAAATGAATTACCAGTCATTACTTTTTATCGGTTCAAATAATGTCCGGCAATGACCGAAATCCGGTTGTGACCCAGTTGACGGCTCACATACAGCATGACCTTTTTATCATAAACCACACCTCGCCTGTCCTTCTTGCACCGATAGTAAGAAGATACAAGCTGCCATGTTTTGACGAGGCTTCCGTCTGGCTTTTTGAGATAGCTTCCGTCCGGGTTCCGTACTGGCCTTAGCTCCCAAATAGGCGGAAGGTTTCGGAAATCTCTTCCTTCTGTTTTCCGCAGTTTTTCCTGGTAGCTATGGTACATGGCGTTGGCGTACTCCCTCCGGTAGCTATGTACATCCATATGGGAGGGGACAGAAGCAAAGACCGGCTTTCCGGCGGTATTTCCCGCAAATTTCAAGACTGATTCTTCCTTTCCCGGTAACACATCAATATCACGCACCTTGCCGCCCTTGCCTTTCACGTCGCAGATCGTCACGCTTCCGTCTGTGTTTTGGCGGATCTGCTCCGGCCTGACTGCTGCCAGCTCATGGCGGCGCAGGCCGGTTGCTTTTGCAAAAGCAAGAATATCCGCGTTGTTCTCTTTGGAAAATCCATAATCGCGGGCGGCTTCATTCCGGCTTCGCTCAATGCTCTGCCGTTCCCTGTGGGGCAGGGTAATATGAAAGGCTTCCGCCTTACAGCCGTAGAGCTTGCACAACGCTGCTCTCTGGGTAGACAGGGTATAGGCGGACAGGCCCCGGTCAATCCCGTTTTGCAGATAGGTTTCCACATAAGGCCGGGCGGCTTCCAGCGTCCGGCATTTGTACTGCGCCTTTGCCCAGTTTGCGAAGGCGCAGCTTTGTTTCATGTAGGTTTCAAAGGTACGGTAGGAGAAAATACCGGCGGGAGAATGGGTATGTTCCGCCTTCTTTGCGTCGTGGCGTTTCTCTCCAATTCTCAGCTGAACTTGCAGGTCTTCCTGTACTTGCCGTACCATGGATTTCTGTTTCATACCGTCCTCCTTTCAAAAGGGCATAGTTATCCCATTAAAAATATGGTGTTAGTTGGGCGTTTCGTCGAGATTTTTTAGACAGCTTCCCGGTGCTGTTTTCCCGATTTCACGGGCTTTTACGGATTTTCACTCCGCTGCCGTTGGCAGCTCCGTTTACCCGTCGATTTTTTCAAAATCGAACGTGTAATCGTTCTGCCCGTGTTCGCTCCACAGTATGTATTCCGTCTTCGCGGAATACCAGGCCGCTGCACGCGTCCTGCTGTGTCGCTGGCTCCCACACTCCGGGGGGCCGCACAGCCTTGTCGGGTCTGCTGTGCTTCCTTCGAACCAGTTACCGCCGTTATTCGTTCGGACAGGTCACTGCTTCTTCGAACCGTTTGCCGCCATTATCCGTCTGGACGGGGCCACCGCTCTTCGAACCCTTTAGCCGCCTCTTTATCGTCAAGGTAGGCCACTGCTTTTTCACTCCCTTCGTCTTTTCAAGCTACATCTTTAGTATGACGAATACTGGAAACATTCAATAAACGCAAAAAAGCAGCGCCCCCAAATATGGAAGCGCCGCCCGCAGTGGCCCGTCCGACGAAAGGTTCGAAGTTTCGTCAGGCGGCGAGGCTGTTTATTCTGTTCTCCGGTTTTCTCCTTCTTTGCCTCGATCTCATCGATATTCCGGCCTCACTCTTAGTATGACGGAAATTGACCGCAAAAAGTAAGAGCAGGCGTTTTCGCCTGCTCTTTGCTTTTCCTTATGCCGGTTCCCTCTGCTCGTAACATCCTTATCGAGCAGAAGAGAATGCTCCGGCTTCTCTTTTTACATTTTATCCATCAACCGCTGCTTATACTTCAATGCAATATCTGTTCCACCAAAACCCGAGGGATTTGCCGAACAGCCGCATCAGGCAACCGTATTATTCCTCATCATATTCTTCTTCGGCACGGCGTCTGCTGCGCCGTCTGCGCAGCCGCAGCACGGCAGTCGTACCCGCTGCAGCAGCAAGCAGAAGCAGCGCGAACGGCCAGAATATGAAGCCATCCGGCGTTTCCGCTACACTTTCGGTCATCGTGGACACTGCTGCGGGCAGGGAGGATTCCGCAGGACTCTCCTCCTCCGGCTGCGCGCGGATTACAGTCAGCGTATACACGGTCGTGCTGCCGTCATAGGCGGTGACGGTGATACGCACAAGGTTTTCACCGTAAGCCAGCGTTTCCGGCGCGTTGATTTCCACTGTCGACTGATCAGACGACGGCTCGGCTGTCAGGCCGAGCGAATCGAATTCCGCATCGACAGTAATCGTATAAGCGGTCGTGCCCTTATCAAAGCCCTTCAACGGCAGGCCATGCAGCCAGACGCCCGAAAGCGTTGAATCGGTCTGCGCGGCTGTGCGCCGCCAGACGCGGAAGGTATACACGTTTACGGTACCGTTTCGATCCGTATATATGACCGAGATCGTGCGGCGAAGGCCGGGGTCGACCGTCGTTTCACCGATATACACACTTTCGCCGGGCGCATAATCGGCTTCAATCTCCAGCCGAGGCTGATCCTCGGGCAGCAGCACGTCATATTCATACACCGCCGGATCGAAGTCTACGGGCGCATTGGGAAAACGGAGCATAAACGACTCATCGCCGGTCGGCTTCCGCGCCGCACGCGAATAATCGCGCTCAGGCGAGCTGCGGCAGACCCCGTCATAGGCCGCCGAAGCGCCGGTCATCACCAGCCCCACCTGTTCGCCTTCCTCGAGATCGTCCGAAATCTGAAAGGTGAGCACCGCAAACACGGTGCCATCGCCCGTTTTGCTGTGCGACAACAGGCGGATCTCACCTTCCGCCGCGCGCGAGATATCCGATTCAAGCGTACAATTGAGCGGATTTACGCTTTGCAGCGTGAGCTGCTGCGGGTCAAATCGTACATCGGCCAATATGCCGTCGACAGCCGAATCGTCACCCAGATAGGCGGCAAGCATGACCGTGACCGTATCGCCGACATAGAAGATCTCCGGCACGCTCAGCAGCGCCAGAAAATCACGGCTCTCGTCGATACGCGTATCCGTACCGGTCCGAAACAGCTCGGTACGCAGGTCGCGCAGATCGTTATCCGAAACATGGCCGTTTCCGTTGAAATCCGCAGCCAAGCCCTGCGCAGCGCTGAAGCCGTCCGGCAATTCCAGAAGACGGATGAGCTGCACATAATCATTGACCGTGTGCAGCCCGTCACCGTCAAGATCACCGGGGACGGCGACGGTCAGCCTGTCGATCACTTCATCAAAGCTGTTGACGAGCACAAGCTGCATCCCCGTGCCGAGCAAGCCGGAAGTGACAGCTTCTCCCGAAGCGGTTTGCAGCCGCACGGTTCCCTTCGATACGGAAAAAGCCGCCAACAGCGTCTCCGCGGTTGCTTCACCCGTAATACAGACGGTTTCGGTATCACGGTCAACACGATAATCGCCCGTGTGGACCAGCAGATTTTCGCTGACCTCGATGTAGTATGTAGCGGTGTAGCGTCCGTCTGCGGTACGCGCCGTTATCACGGCCCGTCCGGGCGCGACGCCGGTCACACGGCCCGAGGAGGTAACGGTCACGCAGTCGCTGTCGCTGGTAAAGATGACAGGCACGGGCGATGCTCCGTCCGGGTGATACACGGCATACAGCGTTATACTGCCGCCCTGCTCGACGGCCTTATCTCCGCCGCGAATGGTAATATGCGTCAGCGCGGGCGTGATCGTGAAATCCGCACGCGCGCTCAAGCCCCACGCACCGATGACAAGCAGAGTATGCGTGCCGCCTGACGAGACAAGGGTGCCGCTGCGCGTAGCTTTGCTGTCCAGATAACCCGTACCGCCGCCGTACTGCAGCGTGACCCGGTCGGCGTATTCACCGTCCGGCAAAGGACTTGTGATGACCGGCGGCTCGGAAACCTCACCGTTATGGCGATTTTTGATGACATAAAGCGAACTGCCGGACAGCTCATAGAAATCCTGCCCGTCGGTAAAAAGCACGAGCGCCTCACCGATCGGATGCGAAGCGACGAGCCGCTTGTCCCGTACCGAATACAGGCCCGCCGCACAGATGATCGAATCCCCCTGCCAGGCAAGCACGATGCTGCCGCAGTCAAATTGCAGCGCGAGGTCATTGGCGCGGTAAACACGCTGCCCGGCAGCCACGTACGCTCCGAAGGCGACGAGCGGCGTTTCGAGCTGTATCGAACGCCGCGCGGCAAGCGCAAGGCTCCCCTTATCATATGCAAGCAGCTCGCCCACAACGTAAACGCAGACCGTATCGTCCGCCAGCGCAAGGCGGACGGCGCCCGTCTCGCCGATCCATCGGACGGCGTCCTCACCCAGCACGAAGGTACAGAGACGTCCGCCGCTGATGCCGTAAACCCGTTTTCCCTCAATCTGAAAATCATCCAGAAGGACCGGGATGCTCCAATAGCGTCCGGAAGATGCTTCATAAAGCATCGCAGCTCCGTCAAAAGCGACGTAGAGCGCCTCACCGTCACTGCGCAGCATCGACGGCATGTAATACAGCGCCGCCGTATCGCGAAGTGTAAAATCCGACGCGGAGAAACGATAGAGGCGATTGTCATTTTCAAACAGAAGATAGAACGCGTCCGACGCTGCGGCAAATGCCGCAGGACGCGCACTTTCTGCGAAACTACCCATATACGTATAAATATTGTTCTCGGTCAGCCCGCCGAACACCTCAACCGTCGGCGGTGCGCTTCCGAAATAGGACTCCCCCTTGCGCACCGGCGCAGAGGCGACATGGCCGTCATCATACACGAGGTAAACCGTTTCGCTGCCGACAAGCACCTGCGCAAGCCCGCGGCCGTAAACGCCGGTCTGCGTATTGTCCGCAGCGAATACACCGAATTCGTGTAGCCGATAATCCCCGCTGACCGCCAACAGCTTACCTGCGCGGAGCAGGCGCAGACATTCGCCGGTCCGTGAAAAAACACCGTTATCAAAATACAGGCTGCCGTTCTGCGCCGTTACACGGCCGGAAGCGACCTGTGCGGTCGTCAGTTCGCCGGGAAGTCCGGCAGCAGTATCGTAAGTATGGATATTTGTTTTTGAACGCAGGGAATCGCAGAGATAGAGCATGCCCGTAGATGCATCCGCACTCAGGCAGTCAACGCGGCTGCCGGTTTCCAGCAGCAGTTCGGAAGCGTTCTCCTGCATGATATCGGCGGCAAAAAGGCGGTTGAGCGAAAGATAATAAATCCGCCCGCCGTAAACGACGGCGTCGTCCACCCCGGAAACAAGCGAAAAAGTACCGAGCTTGGCATCCTGCTTGGTGAGCAGTTTGGAACGATCAAGGACGGTATACGAATCCTCGTGGAAAAGCAACAGCCATGATCCCTCCAGCGCCCACGCTTTGACCGGCGCGGACAGCAGGATCGAGCGTTTGACGACGGAAAGGTTGTCCGTGGAATGGATGCGCAGGCTGGATACGCCCTCCAGATAGGTCAGGAACACGCCGTTTTCCTCATCAAGAATAGCGTGCAGGTCGGTATACTTCAAATCAGCTTCAGAAACGGCGGTCCGCAGCGTAAAGGAAAGCGTCTTCGAACGCTTACCGTCGGCCGAATACAGGACGAGCGTATGCGTCCCCGAAGCACTGACCACCGTTTCACCGGAAACCGCTTCTCCGTCCAGCAGCACGCGGCCGGCGCCGGCGATGCGGAGCTGCACGGGATGCGCGTAGACGCCGCCGTCGGTCACACCGAACACGGAAGGCAGTGAAAAGCCGGTTTCGAACCGATATTCACGACTGTTTCCGTTTGGCCCGGTCAGTACAAAAATATGGCTGCCATCGGTGGTGATGGGCTCTCCCGAAAGATAAGGAAAGCCGTCAAGCGTTGCGGTCCCGCAGCTGAATTCAATAGCGGCGTAACCGTCATACTCTTTATAGGTATAGCCGAGAGCCGCAGTGTCCATCGTAAATGTGACGGTACGCGTTTTCCCGCCGGCGGTCATCGTCAGCGTATGCGCGCCGCTCTTATATACCGTGTGGCCGCTGAAGATCGGCTCTCCGTCCAGCTCAGCCGTGCCGCGGCGAAAGATGATGGTCACACTTGAAAAATAAGTGGCACCGTCCGATACGCCGAGCGCCACCGGCCCGTCGGCGATCTCGAGCAGCTCGGGCAGAAACAATTTGCCGTATCCGTAATGCGGGTCACGCGCACTGCCGAGTGCGTATTCAAGCAGCTTGGCCAGCTCGTCGCCGTCCAGTGCCTGGCCCTCGGGCTGCACAGCGCGGCAGAGCGCGGCTGCTGCCGAGACATAAGCGCAGGCAAAACTTGTTCCCGCATCGTTCACATAGCCGTTCGGTCCGTTCCCGACCAGCGTAAGCGCATCGCCGGGCGCAACGACGTCCAGCGCATCGTTATACTGCGAAAAACTGCAAATCAATCCGTCCTGACCGTACGCGCCGACCGAAATCACATGGTCATATGACGCAGGATAGGACATCTTGCCGGCATATTCCTTGTCGCTCCCCTCGTTTCCGGCGGCAGCGACAAGGATACAGCCGCGGCTGTGCGCATATTCCACCGCATCCGCCTCGGCCTCCGAGCGGGAATAACCGCCCAGCGACATATTGATGACATCCACGCCCGCGTCGGCGGCAAGATGAAGCGCATAGATCAGGCTGGAAGTATAGAGCGTCTTTCCGTCCTCCGAGACCTTGATCGGATACACAGACACGCCGGGAGATACGCCGAGCGTTTCCGAATCACCGGCAAAGCGTGCAACGAGGATGCCGGTAACCTTCGTGCCATGGCCGCTCGCATCGCTGTCAACGCCGGGGCGGTGTGCAACCGCATCATAGCCGGCGGCGATATCTGCGCCCGCAAAAGCGCTGTGACTGCGGTCGAGACCGCTGTCCAGCACCGCAACGGTTACACCGCTGCCGTCGGTGACGTCCAGCGCATCATATACGCCCAGCTCGGCAAGTTCCCAACGGGTAAAAGCATCCTGCCAGTCGGACGATTCGGACGAACCGTCGTCTTCGTTTGACGGCGCGGACGGAATCACCTCCCCGTCCGACGCAGTCGATCCGGCAGTCGTGCGGACAGTACGGGAAACATCTTTTTCCATATACAGCAGCTTGTCCGCATTTTCACGGGAAAAAGCATCCGCATCGTTCAGGTACAGCAGGAAAAGACGGTTCTCGCTCCCCGACAGAAGCGTATACGAAAACGGCTCTACGATCTCATATACCTCCGAAAGCGGCGCCGTCGGCGAAAAGCGGACGATATAGCCCTCCCCCGCCGGAACGTTTCCGACCGAAGGATCAAACGGGTCGGGCCGGTTCTCAAATGCGCCGAGGGAGCCCTCCAGCAGCGCTTCACGCGCGCGGTCAGCGTCGGAAAACGGGTTGGAGGTCTGCCGGGGCGCAAAAAGCAAGCCCCCCGACAGAAGCGCCGGAAGCAGAAATGCAAAAATCAAAAAGAACGATAAAATTTTTCTTTTCAAATCAGCCCTAACCCTTTCCCAATGCCGAAAGACGTTTACCGGCCCGCGAGCATCTCGATCAGCGCTTTGACGGCCAGCGCAAGCAGCAGAACACCGCCGATCACCTCGCCGCGCTCTCCGATTTTAGTCGAAAGCGCGCGCCCCAAAAGCACCGCGACGGTACACATCGCCACCGTGACAACCGAGATGACGAGCACCGGCACTGCGATACCGCCGCCCTCCGCGGCAAGCACAAAGCCGACGGCATAAGCGTCCACGCTCGTGCCGAAGGCCTGAACGAGCAGCCATCCGGCACCCATCCGCTGCGGCAGCGCAGGAGATGCGCCGTCCTTGCGCGATCGAAAGAAATTCCAAAGCATCTTGCCTCCCAGGAAGGCAAAGATGATAAACATCAAAAGATCGGCATAAGCCGAAAAATCAAACGAAAACAGGCGAACCGTAAAATAGCCGAGCAGCGGCATGATTCCCTGAAACAGTCCGAAGGTCAGCGGCATCGCCATCCGTTTGCCTGCGTTCTCTCCCGAAAAGGCCAGTCCGTTGGCCAGCGTAACGGCGAACGCGTCGGTCCCCAGCGCAAGCGCAATGAGCAGCAGCTCAAGAAAATACATGATAGATCCTCTCCAATTCGTCTGTATACTGCGTATGCGCTGAATCACGGTAAATCACAAGATTCTTTTCATACACCATTCCCTCTGCCGCACCCTTTACAGACTCGACAAGCACGAGAGAGGGCGCACGCAGGACGTCCGCAGCCACGGGACGCAGACGCTTCGGCTCCAACCCCGCTGCGGACAGAGCCGTCAACAGGCGGGAGAGCCGGTCCGGACGGTAAACGGTAAAAAATGCACCGCCTGTACCGAGAAGATATGCCGCCGCGCGCGCGAAATCATCAATACTGCCAAAATGCTCGTGGAACGCGGCGTATTTCACAAAATCGGCATTGCGCTTGCCGCAGTCGGCGCGCAGATACGGCGGATTGGCAGTCACATAATCCGCCCAGCCGGCGGGACAGAGAGCGGCAATTTCGCGGATGTCCCCCTGCGTAACCGAAAAACGGCCTTCCATTCCGTTTTCCCGCGCGTTTTCGGCAGCAAGGGCAGCGTACTCCGCCTGCACCTCGAAGCCGCGCGCTTCGCCGCAGCGGCCGGAGGCCAGCAGCAGCAGCGGGATCACCCCGCAGCCCGTGCCGAGATCCGCGCATTTTGCGTTCCTCCTGCCGCGGACGAACGACGCCAACAGCAGCGCGTCGGTCCCATAGCGGATGCCGCTGCGGTGTTCGCGCAGCGTCAGGCGCGCATTGATGCGTATCGGTTCCATAATGCTCCCGTATGGCCCGCAGAGCGTCCCGCCGCGCGGACCGGCATTTTAACTTTGTATACTTAATATTTTGTTAAAAATGTTGAAGGTATTTTCATCCGCAGTTCACAAAAGCAAACGACACCCCGGCCTTCGCCCGGAAAACATGCCGTACAATATCTGTTTCCTGCCAATCCTTTTGGATTTGCAGGCTGCGTCATTTGCCGCGGTTGATAAAACGATTGAAAACCGTTTTATCAGGAATAGATTCAAACGAGGTAAGACAAAGCGCTCACAAACGGCAGCCGTCTATGAGCGCTTTCCATCGACCGTGTTTCTCCGTACCCGTTACGCCTTGGGCGCATCAACGGGGCAAACACCGGCGCAAGCGCCGCAATCGATGCAGGTGTCGGGATCGATCACGTATTTGCCGTCATCGCTGACACTGATGGCGCCGACGGGACATTCCCCTTCGCAGGTGCCGCAGCCGATGCAGGTTTCCTTGTCAATCGTGTATGCCATAACGCAAAACCTCCGTTTTTTAGACTTGATTCATCATACCATACGTGAAAGAATTTTTCAACAGGAAATTGTAATATTTTTGCAAAAAGCGACCGCTTAAAAGGCGGCGGCGAGATCCGCAATGATATCGTCCACGTTTTCCAGGCCGACAGAAAGCCGGATAAGCGCTTCGTCAATGCCCGCCGCCGCAAGCTGCTCGGATGTAAGCTGCCGGTGCGTAGCGCTGGCCGGATGGAGCACGCAGGTTCGCACGTCCGCCACGTGGACGACGTTATTGGCAAGCTGCAGGCGGTCCATAAAACGCACAGCGCCTTCACGGCCGCCCTTGATGGAAAAGCTCATCACACCGCTTTGTCCCTTGGGCAGATACTTCATTGCAAGCTCATAATACCGGTCGGTCTTCAGGCCGGGATAATTGACGTAATGAACACCGGGGTGCGCATTGAGAAACTCGGCAACCCGCATCGCATTCTCGGCGTGGCGCTGCATGCGCACAGGGAGGGTCTGAAGCCCGAGGTCGGTATAAAACGCCGCCTGTGCGGGCGGATAAACGCCGAGGTCACGCGTAAGCTGTACCCGTGCTTTCGTAATGTAGGCCGCGCGTCCGAATGACTCGGTATAGCGCAGGCCGTGATAGGATTCGTCCGGCTCGGTAAGCGAAGGATAGTTCCCGTTGCCCCAATCGAAATTGCCGCTGTCGATGATTGCGCCGCCGACCTGAATGGCATGGCCGTCGATATATTTGGTCGTGGAATGGACGACAATGTCGGCGCCCCATTCGATCGGACGGCAAAAGATCGGCGTGGGAAAGGTGTTGTCAATAATCAGCGGCACGCCGTTCTTATGCGCGACGCGGGCAAGCTTTTCAATGTCGCAGACCGAGAGCGCGGGATTGGCGAGCGTCTCGGCAAAGACGGCCTTCGTATTGGGCTTGAAGGCCTTCTGCAGCGTTTCCTCATCATCATCTTCATCAATAAAGATGCATTCGATGCCCATCCGCTTCATCGTCACCGCAAACAGATTGACCGTGCCTCCGTAGATCTTGGAAGCGGCAATGAAGCTGTCGCCTGCGGACAGGATGTTAAACAGCGACATAAAGCTCGCCGCCTGCCCCGAGGTCGTCAGCAGGCAGCCGACGCCGCCTTCGAGAGCGGCCAGCTTCTCTTCAACATATGCGCCGGTGGGGTTGGAAATGCGTGAATACATATGTCCCGGCGCAGTCAGATCGAACAGCTTGCCGATATGCTCGGTCGAATCGTACGTATAGGTGGTACTTTGGTAAATCGGCAGTGCAAGCGGCTCCCCGTTTCCGGGCTTATAGCCTTCGTGCAGGCATTTGGTTTCGATTTCCATAAATTTTATCGTATCCTTTCAAAGATGAAATGAAATGCACGCTTATTCGCCGGCATACGCGCTCTGGATTGCGCTGATGGCCGCAAACACGTCCGGCACACGGACGACACTGCCCTCAAACGAGCGCGTCACGGTAGTATAGCTCACGTTCTGGTATGCATAGCTGCTCTTGGAGAACATCGCCGGGGCGCGACGGATGACATCGTTGATCTCGGCATTGGTTTCCACACACTCCGCCAGTTCAATGAGCAGGCTGGTATTGTCACCAATATCGCGGCGCGCGAAAAGCTGATCGAAAATCGAGAAGCAGATGGTCCCCTGAAGCGAGTAATCATATGTATATGCGTTCTGCCCATTCGGCACGGCGTCCAGAATATACGGGGTGTTTTCACCGTTCAGCCGCACATTGCCGGCCGGAATGGTGACGTAATGCTCCTCGGAACGATCCTCCTCGGGAATAACGGCAAATTCAGGGCTGAGATAGCGCACCGCATACGGCAGCGTTACGCTCATATCCCCATGCAGCGCAGCAATCTGCCCCTCCGCTTCCGCGTCCGCAATAAAACAGTAATCGATATCATAACCGACCAGCGCCGAAACCGTTGCGGTAACGGCGGCAATGTCCTTGCCGGCCAGCAGGCTGTAGAGCGGCGCATAGCCCAAGCCGACGCTCAGGTGCGTGCTCGCCGGAATATCTACGGTGATATACCGCTGCCGGCTCTCGCTCACACGCGTGAAGATCAGCGAGCAGATACGGCCGCTGCCGTTCTTGCCGACAAACAGACAGGAAAACCCGTCGTCCGTTTCCGGATCCACCGGCTGCGTACCCGGGTCCTCCGACGTCTCTCCGTCCGAGGTCGTATCCGAAGGCTCTGAGGATTCCTCCGTCGGATCCGGCCCCAGCAGGGCGGCTTCCGCCGCAGGCAGAACACGCCATGCGACCAGACCGAATACGATCAGCGCCAGCAGGAAGGTAAGAACGAAATTTCGGAAAGCGCTCGACATGACAGAATACCTCCTTCTATCCCGAAACCGATTTTCAGCGCGGAAACGCCGGCTGCGTTCCGGCAATGCAGTTTATTATACATCAAACCGGGCGCAAAGTCAATGAAACATTCTATGAAATATTCGTCACCGCCTGCACAAAAACGGCCAAACGGAATGGTTGACAATTCGGCATTCATCGGTTATAATAAATAAAATAGGTGTTTTGTGTATATCTAACGGTATCGGAACACCGGATTCCAAGCGGATTTGCTTTTAAGGAAAGGGGTAACATTTTCATGCTTAAAAAATGGATCTGCCTGCTGCTTTGCATCTCGACACTTGCATTGCCGTTGCTTGCGTGCGGTGCCGACCCGGCAGAGACGTCCTCCGCGTCGGGAGACTCGAATGCAGACCAAACCGCGTCCGGCGACGAGTCAGACGTTTACGTCGCCGATGTCCCCGTGATAGATATGGAAGGGCGCGTATTCCGCGTGCTGTGCCGCGATTACGGCTACGGTTCAACCTCCATTACCGGCTTCAACGGGGAAGTCATCCAGCGTCCTGACTATGATGAAGCGACCGCAGGCGTCGTCGATCAGGCGAAGGCCGAGGTCCGCCGCCGCGTGGAGGAGCGTTACAATTGCCTCATTGAAGGTGATTTCGGCCAAGGCGACGTTACGCAGTTCAATGATATCATCCGCAACGACGTTTTGTCCGGCAGCGGCATGTACGACATGGTGTTCGATACATACGGCTATTCCTCCCAACTGGTGACAGGCAACATTTATGTGGATCTGAACACGATTGAATCGCTCAATTTCGACCAGCCGTGGTGGGACCAGAACGCCAAGGAGGATCTTTCCATCGGCGGCAAGCTGTACTTTATGGTGGGCGATATCAACACCTTTGATAATGACGGCACCTGGGTCATCCTGTTCAACAAAAACCTGAAAAACGACCTCGGCATCGATGAGGACCTGTATGCGCTTGCACGTGACGGCGAATGGACGTTTGACAAATTCGCGGAGCTGTGCAAAGGTGTGACCTACGACTCCAACCGCGACGGCGTCCTGGACGAATTCGACACGTGGGGTTTTGTGACCGAAAAATACAACGTTCTCATCCATACCCTTGCCGCCGGCGAAAATATTGTGCGCAAGGATGCAGATGACATCCCGTACTTCACCTTCCAGACCGAAACGACCTACAACGCGCTGACGAAGATCATGGACTTCTATATGGATACGAATACGGTGATGATTGCTGACAACGGCCGGTTTGACAACAAGGGCTATACCAACATTTGGGAAGAAACAATCGTTAAGGCCTTCCGGGAGGGGCGGGCACTGTTTTACTGCTGCGGGCTGATGAACGTCCCCGGTTTCCGTGCAATGGAGGATGAATTCGGCATCCTGCCCGTTCCCAAAACCAATGCCGATCAGGACAGTTATTACCATTCGGTTTCCAGAACCAATATGTCGGCGCTCAGCATTCCCAACTCCAAAACGGATTACACCGAACTGGGCTATATCATCGAGTCTCTCGCGGCGGAAAGCAAGAACACCGTGACGCCGGCGTATTATGAAAAAAGCCTCAAATACCAATCATTTACGGATGACGAGAGCGGCGAGATGCTCGACATCGTCTTTGCGTCCCGTTCCTTCGACCTCGGCACCGTCTTTGACTGGGGCGGCATCGTGGGGCATTATATGAAAATCGACACCGATTTTGTCTCACGGTTTGAATCTGTGTACCCTGTCGCGCAGGCGGCGCTGGAGGACACGCTCGAGGCAATCGAGAATCTCAACTGAATCCTTCACGTGCCGCGCGGCGGCCGACAAATATGTGGGCGGCGCCCTTCTCCCATACGGTATCCCAACGCAAACCCGGCGTTCATACATAAAGGAAAAGGAGATTTGCCATGAAAAAGCTGACCTGCCTGCTGTTATGCATTACGATGCTTGCACTGCCGCTGTTTTCCTGCGGCACCGACCCTTCGGAAACACCCTCGGCACCGGCGGCGAGCGGAACGGATTCCGACACCGGCGAGGAACCGACCGTCTATGTCGCCGATGTGCCGGTGGTGAACCTGAACGGCCGCGTATTCCGCGTACTCTGCCGTGACTACAGCTATGGCTCGACTTCAGTGACCGGCTATAACGGTGAGGTCATCCAGCGTCCTGATTACGACGAAGCGAAGGCCGGCATCGTCGACCAGGCGAAGGCCGAGGTACGCCGCCGCGTGGAGGAGCGTTACAACTGCTCCATTGAGGGTGATTTTGACCACGGCACCTCCACACAATTCAACGACATCATCCGCAATGGAGTGCTGTCGGGCAGCGGTACTTACGACATGGTGTTCGATGCCTACGGTTATTCCTCTCTACTTGTAACCGATAACCTGTACGTCGATCTGAACACGATTGAGCCGCTCAATTTCGACCAGCCGTGGTGGGACCAGAACGCCAAGGAGGACCTTTCCATCGGCGGCAAGCTCTTTTTTATGGTCGGGGATATCAACACCTTCGACAACGACGGCACCTGGGTGATGCTGTTCAATAAGGACCTCAAGACCGACCTCGGCATTGAGGAAGACCTGTATGCGCTGGCACGCGACGGCGAGTGGACGTTTGACAAATTCGCCGAGCTGTGCAAGGGCGTGACCCGCGACTCCAACGCGGACGGCATTCTGGACGAGTTCGACACGTGGGGCTTCGGCACCGAGACTTATAACATTTTCATTCACACGGTCGCTGCCGGTGAAAACATTGTGCGCAAGGATCAGGACGATATTCCCTACTTTACCTTCCGCTCCGAATCGACCTACAATGCGCTGAGCAAGATTATGGATTTCTATCTGGACAAATCCACGGTCATGATCGCAAACGACGGACGATTTGCCGGCAAAGGCTATTCAAACGTCTGGGAAGCGACAATTATTAAAGCGTTTCAAGAGGGGCGCGAGCTGTTCTTCTGCTGCGGTTTGATGAACGTTCCCGGCTTCCGCTCGATGGACGATCAGTTCGGCATCCTGCCCGTACCCAAGACCAACCCCGAGCAGGACAGCTATTACCATTCGGTTTCGATGCACAATATGTCCGCGCTCTCCGTCCCGAACATCGCGACGGACTACACCGAGCTGGGCTACATCATCGAGTCTCTCGCGGCGGAAAGCAAGAATACCGTCACTCCCGCATATTATGAAAAGAATCTCAAATACCAGCAGCTATCGGACGACGAGAGCGGCGAGATGCTCGACATCATCTTTGCGACCCGCTCGTTCGATCTGGGTACCGTTTTCAACTGGGGCGGCATTCTCAGTCAGTTTATGACGGTTGATACAAACTTCGTTTCACGTTTTGAATCGGTATATTCACAGGCAGAAAATGCGCTGGAGGACACACTGAAGGCACTGGAAAATATGAACTGACGGCATCCGTCGCCGCCGCAGCGCACTTTGAGCCGCTGCGGCGGTCTCCTTCGGCCCGAAGGATAATCTTCGAGCCGAAGGAGACCGTAACAAAGCGGCAATCATTACAATAATCTAAGGAGGGCGCGGTTTGAGCATTTGGAAGGCGATCTTCCTCGGGCTGCTGCAGGGCTTTACCGAATTTTTGCCCGTATCCAGTTCGGGACATCTTGCCGTAGCACAGAATTTTTTCGGTTTCGACAGCAGTCAATCCGTCTCGTTCACCGTCCTGCTGCATTTAGGGACACTGGCGGCGGTCTGCATCATGTACCGGCGCGATGTGTGGATGCTCCTCAAAGGATTCTTCACCCTCGTCGGTAAGCTGTGCACCGGCCGGCTGCGCCGCGAAGGGCTGCAAAACGGCGAACGGCTGTTTCTTCTTCTTGCGCTGGCAACGCTGCCGCTGCTTCCTGCCGTATTTCTGGAAGAATATGTGGAGAGCCTTTCAGCTGTGAGCTGGGCGGTAGGCGTGCTTCTGCTGCTTAACGGCGCAATTTTATTCATATCGGATAAGCTCGCCTTCGGAACGGAATCCCTGGAAACAGCCGGTCCCGGCAAAGCGCTGCTGGTCGGCGTGGTGCAGATGTTTGCGATTTTCCCGGGCATTTCACGCTCCGGCTCAACGATTACGGGCGGGCTGTTCGCCGGCTTCCGTCGTGAGGATGCGGTGAAATTTTCCTTCCTGCTGTCCATTCCCGCTATCCTCGGCGCAAACCTGCTCAAGCTGCCCGACCTGTTCAAAGCCGGCCTCAGCGGCGAGAGTGCCGTCCCGATGCTGTTGGGCGTGGCGGCGGCGCTGCTCTCGGGCATTGCGGCCATCAAGCTGCTGCGTTATATTACAAAAAACAAAAGCTTTACACCGTTTTCGATCTACTGCGTGCTGGCAGGCGCAGCCGTCATCCTTGCAGATCTGCTGATCTGATGGCTGCGGCAAAGGACGATGAAAGCCAACGGAGAATCAAAACATTATGGCAACAAAACCCAATAAAACAACAAGCAAAAAAACAACGGCTTCCAAGAAAAAGCCGGCATCCAAGACTGCGGTCAAAACACCGCCCGCAGCCAAGCCCAAAAAGCCGGGCATTGTCGCCCCATTTGTGCTCGGCCTTCTCGCGGTGCTGATCATACTGTCCTTTTTTATAGAGGATACGGGCTTTTTCGGTTCGGCCGTACGGCCGGTGCTGCGCGGCCTATTCGGCGGTGGGGTGTTCATCATCCCCTTTTACCTGCTCATCATCGCCGTATTCTGGAAACGCGACCACACCAACAAATACAGCGCGTCAAAATACGCGCTCTGCTTCGCAAACTGGGTGTTCGTCTCCATCCTCATCCAAATGCTGACCGCCACTCCCGATCAGCGCGCGTTCTGGCAGCCCGAGGGCACGAATTTCGCCAAGGTATTCTATGCAAACGGCCAGTCGCTGATCGGCGCAGGCGTTATCGGCGGCACGGTGGGAACGGCGTTCGAATCCTTTATAGGCTATTGGGCGTCGGTCATCCTTTCCGCTCCCCTGGCTTTGATTTCGTTCCTCTTCGTCTGCGGAACGACGCCGGGTCGGATGATCAAGCGGATCGTGAACCTGTTCCGCGACCTTCGGCTGCCGTCGGACATCGACGGCCCGGAGGACGAGGCGGTTGCTCCCGCCCCCCGGAAGTCCGAGCGGCCCGTGAAAGAAAAAAGCTCCCGCGAATCCGCAAAAGCAAACAAGCCGGTGGACATCCCCATCGACACCCCGGCACCGGAGAAAGCGCCGCCCTCGCGTGTGGACGTTCCTATCCCGGAAGAGGACAGGCCGTTTGACTATAAACAGATTTTTGCAGAGGATAAACCGTCCGAAGCGCAACCTTCGCCTGCCCGCATAGAGCATTCCGACGCCGACCTCCGCGAAGAGGCCGAGTTGGATCTGAGGGCGGACGACCTGCGGCAGGACCGGCCCGCACCACCCGAACACGAGCATATTGAGCCGTCTGCGGACAGCGCGCCGCCCTATGTCTTTCCCCCGCTTTCGCTGCTGACCGAGGGAACCAGCGACGTCGTGGGCGCAACACCCGCCGATATCAAACGCACGAGTGAAAAGCTGGTAGAGACGCTGGCCAGTTTCGGCGTCCGCACCAAAATCATCAACACAAGCTGCGGACCGTCGGTTACGCGGTACGAGCTGCAGCCCGAGTCGGGCGTGAAGGTCAAAGCCATCGCCAATCTGGCCGATGACATTGCGCTGCATCTGGCGGCGACCTCGATCCGTATGGAATGTCCGATCCCCGGCAAATCCGCCGTGGGCATTGAACTGCCGAACAAGACCGTCACCACCGTCCGTTTGCACGACCTGATCGCCAACAGTGTGTTCCGCGACAGCAAGGAAAAGCTGCTCGTCTGTCTGGGCGTGGACATCGGCGGCAACCCGGTTTATCTCAACATCGCCAAGATGCCGCATCTGCTCGTTGCGGGCGCGACGGGTATGGGTAAATCGGTCTGTATCAACTCGATGATCATTTCTCTGCTCTACCATGCCAAACCCGACGAGGTGAAGCTGATCCTCATCGACCCGAAAAAAATCGAGTTTTCCGACTACAACGGTATTCCCCACCTGCTCGTTCCGGTCGTGACCGAACCGAAAAAAGCCGCAGGCACGCTTAACGTGGCCGTCCGCGAGATGGAGAACCGCTTCTCGCTGTTTGCCGACGTCGGCGCGCGCGAGCTGAACGAGTACAACGAAGCCATCCGCAACGACCCCGAGCGCGAGCAGCTCCCGAGCATCGTCATCATCATCGACGAGCTGGCCGACCTGATGATGACCGCGCCCGACGAGGTGGAGACCTCGATCTGCCGCATTGCGCAGAAGGCCCGCGCCGCCGGCATCCACCTCATCATCGGCACGCAGCGGCCGTCGGTAGATGTCATCACCGGTCTCATCAAGGCCAACGTTCCCTCCCGCATTGCCTGCACGGTCGCCTCGCAGATCGACTCACGCACCATCCTCGATATGGCCGGCGCGGAAAAGCTGATGGGCCGCGGCGATATGCTTTACGCGCCCGTCGGCTCTATGAAGCCGCTGCGTGTCCAGGGCGCGTTTGTCGACGGAAAAACCGAAGTAACTGCCGTCTGTAAATTTGTCCGCGACGCTGTAGGAACAAGTGTCAATTACAACGAAGAAGTCATTCAAATGATTGAGCAGGAAGCTATGCTCTGCGGTGAGAAGCATACCAAGCGCAGCCGCGAGGATATCGGCGCCGACACAGGCGCAGAGAAGGATGATCCGATGCTGATGCAGGCCATCGAGGTAGCCTTTGAGTGCGGGACGGTGTCCACCTCCCTGCTCCAGCGGCGGCTGTCGCTCGGTTATTCCCGCGCGGCACGCATCGTCGACATTCTCGAACGCCGCGGGATCGTCGGCAGTTTCGATGCGGCGACGAAGAAGCGCGCGCTGCTGTTGACAAAGGAACAATTTCTGGAGATGAAGCTCAATGCAAGCGATAAGCAAAAGGAAAAGGACGGCGAAGAGAATGCGTAGACGACTATCTGCCCTGCTGTCCCTGCTGCTCCTCCTTCCGCTTTGTGCCTGCTCGGATGTCCCGCGAATCACCGATGAAGCGGCAATGCCGCTGCAGCACGCCATCGACGGCGTAGTCAATGCCGACCTGAGAACCTATCTGTCCGCTTTTCCCGACGATTATGTCGCCGCAATCACGGAAGAATACGAACGAAGCGTCTGCCCCGATTTCACGGCTTATATGGAGGAGTTCCTCGGCAGCGCACTTGACGTCCACCGCGCCAATCTCGGCGACGGCGTCGAGCTGTGGTTCGTCGTCGAGAGCAAGACCGAACTGACCGAGAGCGAATGGCGCGACTGCTTCGAAGGCTATGTTGACTATAATGTCATCCAATACCATCCCGACGAATCAAAAACGACCGAGGCTTTCAAGATCACAGGTACACTGCACAGCCGCGGCGGTGACAACGAGACCGAATCGCAGGGCAATTTCATCGTGCTGCACTACGATGGCAAATGGGTGCTGCACCCGGTCAACTTTTTCAACACCTTCAATTGATAAAGGCATTGAAAAGATAAATATCAATCGCCGCATAGCTGCAGTCTGCGATTCCTGCGGATTTGTTAAAATCAGGCGCGAAACGGCAGCTTTTGTATGTATTCCGAGAAGGAACCCGGCCTTTACAACAGAACAGCCGGAATTTACGCATTACACGAGCTTTACTCCTGCCGAAAAACGCGTATGTTCAATTTCCGTATAAAAAGGTCGGACGGCATAATGCCGTCCGACCTTTTTGGAGATCCGACCTGACCGTCAACTCGAAGCGTCGCAAAAAATGCTTTTGTTATTGCAGCCGGTTGATACGAAAACGCAATCAATCCAACTGTAAAGCAAAAGCCTTTGCATAATCCATACAATTATGCTCGGAAAAAGCCTTTGCAAAATCCGCTTATGTTTTTTGTACAGTTTTCAATTGCGTCTGCGAATGAAAATTTCAAAACCCTGCCCGAAAAGCCCAAACGTGCATTTCTTTGAGACGGAAAATATTTCAAATGAATTTGACAGCTTGAATTTTTCCACTGGCCGGAATTTTTTCGATGAGCTTAGAAAACGACGCTTCCCCAAAGCCTGAGCCTTTTACGACCGCTTTTTATATATGACGAGCTCGGCGTCCGCACCGTTTTCACCGTACTCGCAGACGAGCAAAAAATTTTCGTCCGCAACCAGTCCATAGCAGCGGTCACTGCCGGTCTTGCAAAGTTGATAACCGAGATAAATTTTCTCATTCTGTAAGAGCCTGACAGGCTGTCCGCTCGGCATCGTATATTCCAGATTGACATAAAATCCACCGAGCGGGAGCAGCTCCGTGACGGTCGGCATATCCGGAATGCCGAGTGCGTTGAATTCCGCAATCAAGCGCGCCCGCAGTCCGCAGGACGGTTCCGCGCAGGCTTCGCAGCGCGGCTTTCCGTGTTTTTGACAGCAGGACGCGACGACGCATTCTCCGCCGAACGGACGCCCGCCCGTCTCGGCGCAGCCGCTGCACTGCGTTCTGAAACCGCAGACGGCGCAGTCAACGCCGCATATGGATGTGCACATACTTATGACCACAGCTTTTGCAAAGCAAAAGCCTCCTCCTTCCGGTATTTTCGCTTCTGGCTTTTACCGTACGGTCAAAACCGCCGGTTATATGGCAGACATAACCGCTGCACTGGTGTTTTTCTTTACAGCTCGGCACGGCGGGCCAGCATCCGCTCCACCGCAAACCGTGCGAGAAATGCGAACGCTACGCCCAGCAGCGCGCCCGCGAGTACATCGGTTGGATAATGGACATACAGATACAGCCGCGAAAAGGCAATCAGCAGCGCCAGCACAAGCGCGGGGATCGCTTTAGCGCGGTATTGCAGCAGCAGCACGGCCGCCGCTTCAAAGGAAGCGAGCGTATGGCCGGAGGGGAAGGAATAGTCGCTCAGCCGGTCGATGAGCGGTGTGACGTCCGGGTTTGCATCGTATGGCCGTATGCGCGCTATAAGCGGTTTCAGCGTCAGGTTTCCGATCAGAAGTCCAAGCACGAGCGCAAGCGCCATCATATAGCCGGTTTTTCGCGTCTTACGGAAGAGCATCAGCACCAGCGTCAGTCCGATCCAAACCGCACCGCCGTCCCCGAGTCCGGAAATAAACGGCATCACCGCGTCCAGAAACGGGCAGCGCAGCCCCTGTATAGCGTCCAGCGCCGCAGTGTCGAATGCAAGCAGCCGGTCGATCATCGCGATTCAAGATATTCGAGCGCGCTTTCCACCGCGACGGCGCCGTCTGAAACCGCACAGACGATCTGGCGGAGCGGCTTTGTACGCAAGTCGCCGGCAGCGAACACACCGGGCATACTCGTTTTACAGTCCTCCCCGGCGACGACGAAGCCGCTCTCGTCCAGCGTGACAAGTCCGCGCACCAGCTCGCTGTTGGGCTGGATGCCGACAGCGACAAACAGGCCGTTCACCTCCAGCGTGCCGGTATTGCCGTTGGACACGTTCCGCAGCCGCAGGCCCTGCACGCGTTCCTCTCCGAGCACCTCCTCGACAACGGTGGACATAATGCAGCGGATGTTCTCACGGGCCTGCACCCGTTCGACAAGGAATCTGGACGCACGGAAGCTGTCGCGGCGATGGATAAGGTAGACCTTTGAAGCCAATTTGGACAAATAAAGCGCATCGGATGCGGCGGTGTCGCCCCCGCCGACAACGGCAACGGTCTTATTGCGGAAAAACGCGCCGTCGCAGGTCGCGCAGTAGGATACGCCTGAGCCGAAAAGACGCCGTTCGCTTTCCAGTCCAAGCTCGCGATGAGTCGCGCCCATCGCAAGAACGACCGCCTTCGTGCGCAGCAGTCCGCCGCGCGTCTCCACGCAGAACATATCGCCCGCAGTCAGTTTTTCCGCGCGGACAGTCAGCAGCTCTGCGCCCATCCGCTTGGCATGCTCGGTAAACAGCCGGTCCAGTTCAAACCCGTCGATGCTGTCGATACCGAGGTAGTTCTCAATCTCCGGCGTAGAAGTTACCTGCCCGCCGCCGTCGTGCAGCACCGCCGCACGCAGCCGCGCGCGCGAAGCGTACAGCGCTGCGGACAGTCCGGCCGGACCGCCGCCGAGAATGAGGAGATCATAAAGCTCTGCATTCATAAGAAAAATTTCCCCTTTCCGTTTTTTTATCCATCAAAGCACACAAAGGTAGATACACAGGAAGTGCAGCACGCTGCCGGCCAGCACGAAGAAGTGGAACACCGAATGAAAATAGCGCTTCTTTGAACCGATCCCGTACAAAACCGCGCCCAGTGTATACGCCACACCGCCCCAAACGAGCAGCTTTGTACCGAACGGGCCGAGCGCACGCATCATCGGCGAGAAGGTGAAGATCACCGACCAGCCCATCGCCATATAGCAGATTGCCGACAGTACGCGGAAGCGGCGCAGACTGATGCTGCTGAACACGATTCCGACTGCCGCTGCCGCCCAAATCACCACAAGCATCACCACCGCCGTCACCTGTGACTGCCCATACATCGACACCAGCATCAACGGCGTGTAAGTGCCCGCAATCAGCAAATAAACTCCGCAGTGGTCAAGGACGCGGAAAACGCGCTTGGCCAGATTGACCCGCAGCGAATGATAGATGGTCGAACAGGTATACAGCAGCACCATAGAGCCGCCGTAAACCGCGGCCCCCACAACTGCCGCGGCGCCGTCATCCGACGCAGCCAGCAGGCAGAGCACGAGTGCGGCCACGCCGAACAGTGCGCCCAGCCCGTGTGAAATGGCACTGATAAGCTCCTCGGCAAGATTATAATCCGGCTCGCCCTCGCGGAGTATTCTTTTCTTCTCCATACTCGAATCCCGGCTCCTCTGTATGCTTTTGCCGAACGTAAGAGCTTCCCCCGTGTTCCGCAATGGTTCTGCGGCCCTTCCCTCTGGACGAGGCAGGCCGTTCCGCTTCATTCATATCGGATCTATAACATTTCCTGTCCTTTGCCTCACCCGAGGATGCCTTTGCTTTGTTCGCTCTTATCGGGCAGCGTCTTCCGCACATCCCTTCACCCGGGAAAATCGAAGCTCTGCTTCGATTTTCGGAAGATGCTTTGCTTTGTTCGCACTTATTGAACAGCTTCTTCCGCACGTCCCTTCACCCGGGAAAATCGAAGCTCTGCTTCGATTTTCGGAAGATGCTTTGTGATATGATACCTAAAAAGTAGACATTAAAATATAGGACACCTTGAAGTATAATAAAAGAGTCAAGGAGTTGAAGAAAAATGGGAAAATACCAGTTTAGTTA
>ERZ857984.819-NODE-819-length-32054-cov-6.637707_pt1 | contig 32054 bp, 33 predicted proteins | sample MGYA00519914_ERZ857984 | MGnify/ENA primary metagenome ERZ857984 (study PRJEB31778, sample SAMEA3449417) | human gut metagenome | biome: human gut; feature: human-associated habitat; material: faeces | place: United Kingdom | collected 2010/2012 ... | reverse complement strand
CTTTCAAAATGTGAAACTCGTTTACAAAACGGGAATCTCGGATGACTATTGAACAATTACAGAAATATATAGTGCTTTTATGATGCTTCACAACGAAAAAAGGGCGGTTCACAACATCGCAGTTTATTGTGAAGCAAGATATGCCGAAAGAAAAAATAAAGAGAAATCATGTTATACAGATTTTTAGGAAACGGATTTCAGAGTATTAGCTCAAGGAGGACAACGAAATGATGAAAATTAATGGATTTAACGGAACAAATACGCAGACAGGAGCAATGGAAATGGCACAGGCGAATGATTCTGTGAGTAAAAATATTCGGAATCAGATTGCAAATGCACAGCAGAAATTGCAGGACTTATCATCAAATGAAGAACTGTCATTAGAGGATAAGATGAAGAAACGTCAGGAGATACAGCAGGAAATTACAAATCTCAATCAACAGTTAAGACAGCACCAGATTGAACAGAGAAAGGAACAGCAGAGCAAAGAATCATCTATCGATGATATGGTGGCTGGTACAAAAAATACATCTGCAAAGAAAGGAACAGGTTTGTCACAGGCAGGTATGCGGGCAATGATTTCCGCGGATTCATCTATGAAGCAGGCAAAAGTGCAGGGTAGTATGGCAACACAGATGGAGGGAAGAGCCGGTGTGCTTGAGTCTGAAATCAAGCAGGATGCTGGAAAATGCAATACCGAAAAGAAAGAAGAAGAACTGGCAGATTTGCAGGCAAAAGCGCAGTCTGCAACAGCAGCACAGATGTCTTCACTTTCAGATGCAAATAAATCTATGGAAGAAGCAGTAAAGGCAGACAACAGTACAGATGCATCAGATAATGCAGATGTCAAAACAGAAACAGAAGAAACAATAAAAAATCCAGCATCAGAAAGTGGGCAGTCGGTAGTATATACACCGATAGATATACGTTTATAGTTCGGAAAGGAGGCTGGTGTTATGTCAGAAATCAAAAGTTTTAGTGATTATACAAGTAAATATAACAGCAATGTAGATTTTTCAGCTTTGTTTAGTGGAACGTCAGGTAGTTTATCAGTAGGCAATACAAATATGCTTTCTGATTATGCTGCAATCAAAAATGGAAGCTATGGAAAACTTATGAAAGCATATTATGCAAAACAGGATGCTGAAAAATTATCGGGTAAAGGTGATACTTCTCAAAAACTTACCTTGATGAAAACAAGTGCGGATTCTCTGAAAAAATCAGCAGATGCTTTGAATGACTCTTCTCTTTGGGAAAAAAAGAAAATAAAAAAGAAAGATGAAAAAACGGGGGAAGAGATTGAGGCAGAGGATTATGACTGGGATAAAATCACCAAGGCAGTAAAATCTTTTGTTGAAGATTATAATGATGTAGTTAAGGAAGCAGGAGAATCGAATACAAAGGATGTATTGCGAAATGCTTCATGGATGACTGGAATGACAGACAAAAACAGTAATATGCTTGCCAAAATAGGTATTACCATAGGAAAAGGAAACAAGTTGGAATTAGATGAGGATGCTTTAAAGCAGGCAGATATCAGTTCGCTGAAAACGGTCTTTACAGGATATAATTCTTTTGTAAGCAAAATATCGCAGAAAGCAACTGGTATATCGAATGCTGCAAACCGGGCGAGTGCAACCTATACAAATAATGGTACATACTCTAAGACGGATTCTTCTTTGACATCGAGCAAGATAGATAAAGAAGTATAGAAAGTGTGGACTAACTTAAGGAGGTTGCTATGAAAGTTCAAGGAAATAGGTATATTAATAATCCAGAGATGATAAAAAATAAGGTTGAGAAGAAAACAACTGTTCCTCAGAATATTATTTCGGAGGATGATGTGAAAATCAGTGATTCAGCAAGAAAGTTAGTTGAGACTGCTCGTGATAAAGTCTCAGATTTTCAGGCAATGCATTTTTCATCAATCAATGGAGAGATAAAAGAAATACCAGCAGAATACAAATGTGAGAATTTGTTTAAATTGGAACTAAAGACATCTTCTATTTCAGGAGATAAAAGTGTATTTGAAGGACATTCTGAGAATGAGGTTTCGGTTTTTGAGAAGTGGGTAGATGAAAATGCAGCAGAATATTTATCAGAAGATGAAAGAAATACACTAAAAGAACAGATTGACAAAATGGTGGCAGTGGTAGATGACTTGAATGCGAGGGAAGGGTATCGTGGTACTTCATTTGAGTCGGTATTTTTATTAAGTGCAAGTGAGGCTGGATTAAACAAAATAAATAAAATGTATGTCCCGGAGCAATTACAGGCAGGTTTTTCAGATATGATTGACGAATATGTTCATTTTAATGAGTCGGCACGCAATTCTATCATGGAGAGAATGACACCGGATTATATGGTTGTTGGAATAGGGAGCAAAACAGAAACTTATAAGTACAAATCAGAAATCATCTCCGATGAGAGAGCTTTCTATACGAATGAGAAAACGGAAATGACTGGTTTGTGTGACAAATTTTTAAATGATGAAATAGATAAGGATTCATTTTATGATGGACTGAAAGGTTACTTGAATCATTACTATGAAAACAGATATGAATTAAGAAATCAGCCGGGAAGTGTTAGAGAAAAATCAAACGATATGCTGGACAAATTGCAGCATATGTTTGGCGTTTAATGTTGAAAAAGGGTTTGGAGAATAATTATGAAGACAGTGACAGATGTAAACACAGTAAACTAGCTATTGACAGCAGTGGGCATATCAATGTTTCGGCAGAAGATGAATTTACATCAACGGAAATTAAATATCCAAGTCGTTCAATATAATAGAAATTATTTTAAGTTTCAATAATAGGGAGGTAGGATTATGGCAATTACAGGTATCAATAACAGCAGTTACACATCGTATTATGCATCAGGTTACAAGAACACGGTTAAAAAGGCAGCTTGTGATATTCAAAAAACAAAGGAAAATTCACAGGTGAGCAAAACAGAAGAGAGTCAGGAAGATTATGTAAAAAAATTGCAGGAAAAAAATCCTCAAATAGATATTGTGGCAGGAAGTTCGGATAAAAATGTAAAAACAGCTAATCGTACAGGAAAAACAGATGTGAGGATTGCTCCTGAGATTTTAAATAGGATGATGAGTAATCCAGAGATTGCCACAAAATATGAAAATATGTTGTCAAAAATTCCAGCATTAGATAGATGGGCTGACTCAATGATTAAATCAATGACTGGTAGTGAAGTTAAGTATCGTCAGGTATGGATAGATAAGGATGGTAATATGGGCTCCATGGTTATTACAGGACCAAGCGAAGAACAAAAAAAGGCTGATGAAGATAGAAAAATCGAGAAAAAGAAAGAAAATGAACAAAAACTTGCAGAACGAAGCAAAAAAAAGAAGGAATATGAAGAATGGTTAAAAGGAAAAAGAGATGAGATGCCAGTAGTCAAAACAAGTATAAGTGAGAGTGAAAATTACATGATGTTTGATAAATATATATAATTAGACAATATAAATATCCAAGTCGTTCAATATAATAGAAATTATTTTAAGTTTCAATAACAGGGAGGTAGGATTATGGCAATTACAGGTATCAATAACAGCAGTTGCACATCGTATTATGCTTCAAATTACAAGAATACTGTTAAAAAAACAGATAGTGAAAAGGATAGTACAAATACAAAAGACGACAACGTGACAACAAGTACAGTTGAATTAAAAACATCACGTCCCGGTGTGACAAAAACAGAGCAGATTGAGACGGGGTATAGCAATGTAAATGATTATTCAAAATACTTGCAAGGAAAATACCATTATATGAATACGGGAACGACTTCAATGCAAGGGGTTCCGACAACAGTATCCGTTTCAAGTGCATTTTTACAGAAGTGTATGAATGATCCGGAAAAAGCAAAGTATCTGGAGGAAAACTTAGCAGCCATTCCAGATTGTGCAAAAAGTGCGGTTAATGGATGTTTGGGCACTTTGACAAATCTGAGTTATATGATTGATGCAAACGGAAATATTTCGGTGGCAATATCTGGTACAAATGATCCAGATGGGAAAATAGCGAAAGAGAATGCTGAACGAAAAGCAAAAGAGAACAGAGAAACAGAAGAAAAGGTAAAAGAGAAAAGAGCTGCTAAAAAAGCAGAGGAAGAAAAAGCTGCAAAGCAACGTGCAGAAAAATCGGCAGAAAGAAAGGAAACGGGTGATTATACCTTATCCGTAACTGGTAATGATGTAAAAAGTATGACACAGAGTCTTGTAGCAGAATCTGTGAGTATTTCTGCACCTGATAGATCAAGTTTTGATATTAAGGCATAAGAGGGTTCGGTAAAAGGAAAATATCAAATCGGTGCATTAGTTGGAATTATCAGTTACAAAAATCCACGGAGCCAGTTCTTTCTGCCTACGGTTACAGGGCGGATGCTGTTCTCGCTTAAGTTGTTACTCAGACTGCACCGACCATCCTCCAGATAAGTCATTAAGAAGTCCTCAATGACCGGTTTCTGATCTTTGAGACGACGGATATGGATCTGTTTGAAACTAAGCTTTTTTCTTGTAGGTGCGTTCGTATTCAAACAGTGATTACCGGCATCCTGCGAGAGTGGGATGTATACATACGATAGAGCGTTCAAAATAGTAAGATTGAAAGTGTTATTTCACATATTGAGTATAATAATAGATTCATAGTAAGCTTCGGTAAATTTTTTGCTGAGGTTTATTTTTTTGCGACAAGTTGTTGACCGTGTGAATGATTGGATATATAATAAATTTATGCAATGCATAAAGAGGTGGACTATGGAAGCAAGAGAAGAATTGAAAAAATTAAGAGAAAGTACCGGCATGAACCGGAAAGAATTTTGTGAGTACTTTGAAATCCCATATATGACGGAAACAGATTGGGAATTAGGGAATAGAAGGGTTCCACAGTATCTTTTGCGATTGATGGCATATAAGATTGAAATAGAGAAGTTGGCTAATAAGAAAAAAGAGAATGATCAGGAAGATGAAGCAACTTAAGAATAATGTATAGGTAATTGTGTCACAGCTGTTGCACAATTTTTAGGAGGAATGCTATGGCAGAAAATACGGAATTAATGACGGTAGATAATATATGTAATAGGGTTTATGTCATAAGAGGCCAGCAAGTGATGCTGGATTATGATTTAGCTGAGATTTATGGATATGAAGTGAAGCGTTTGAATGAACAGGTAAAGCGTAATATCACAAGATTTCCGGAAGACTTTATGTTTCAGCTGACAAAGGATGAAATTCCAGAGGATTTTTTAAAGTCGCAAATTGCGACTTTAAACGAAAATGGAAATAAAAGAGGTCTTCATATTAAAAAATTACCATTTGTATTTACGGAGCAAGGTATTTATATGCTTGCTACAGTTTTAAGAGGAGAGCTTGCGGAACAACAAAGCATTTTTATAATGCGTGCGTTTCGTGAGATGCGTCATTATATAAAGCAAAATCAACAGTTTGTTACACAGTCTGAGATGCGGCTTGTTACGGCAAAAGTATCGGAGATATCAGTGCAGGTTGCAGGTGTTGTAGATTGGAAGAATAAGGCTGAAGATAGATTTGATAGTATTCAAAGAAGTATAGATACTCTAAATGAAAACTTTGTTTCAGATAAGGATTTTAAAAATTTTGTTATCTATAAAGGACAGAAGTTCGAAGCAGATGCGGCGTACATAGATATATATCAACAGGCTAAGAGGAGTATTTATGTAGTGGATGATTATGTGAATACAAAGACTTTACAGCTTTTATCGCAGAAACAAGTCGGTGTAGATGTAGTTTTATTTACGGAAAACGGTCATGGGAAAAGAGGTTTTTTGACAACATCGGTAGTAAATGACTTTATACAAGAATATCCACCACTCAGAATTAAGCCGAATGCAGATTGCCATGACAGATTGATAGTTCTGGATTATGGTCTGACTACAGAACAGGCATATCATTGTGGTGCATCTAGTAAGGATGCAGGAAAAAAACTATGTGCCATAAATGTAATATTAGAAACAAGTATGATTCATCCGGTAATAGATAAGTTGCTATTAGCTCCGGATATACAGATATAGTCATTCGTGTGTAATTGATATATAAAACTATGTTTTGCAAGAAAAGGTACTACTGGATTTATTCTTTGGGCACTGCTCAGGAAGGTGTCCTAAATGCTAAATGAAAACATTAAAGCAATACGAAAATCAAAAGGACTCTCACAACAAGAACTTGCTATCAAGCTGAATGTGGTGCGACAAACTGTTTCAAAGTGGGAGCAAGGATTATCAGTACCCGATTCTGATATGTTAATATCCATGTCAAAAATACTTGAAACACCTGTAAGTACACTGCTTGCTCCATTTTTTTATTTGCCTGGTTTTCGATGTCTCATTTGTGCGGCTGCATTTTGACAGGCTGTATTGTGATATTGCTTTCTGCTATTTGTGGTCTTAATCTTAAAAAATCTATTGCAATTAGGATTTGCACATTTTTGCTACAGATTGCATCTGTTGAAAATAAAATCAAGTGCTGAAAAGTGGCGTATTTCCGGGCTTTTTGTAAGGTTAGAATCATCAGAGAATTTGACTTTTAAAAGTCAGGCGATGATCTCAATTTAATTAATATCAAAGGAAGGAAGGGTGAATGCAACAATGAATATTTCTGAATTTATTGAAATAGCCAAAGGTCTTAATGTTCTTGGCATTAAGATTACAAAAGACAATGAAACTGTAGCTGAGTGGCATAGTGAAGGTGAATGCCGCAGAAATATATATTCAGCTGCCAAGAGTTTTACGTCTTGCGCAGTAGGATTTGCTGTGCAGGAAGGATTAATATCTCTGAACGAGAAATTGACAGATGCTTTTTCCGATGATTTGCCAGATAGCATTGACGATAATTTGAAAGCAGCTACAGTTCGTGACCTGCTTACAATGTGCTTGGGACAGGAATATGGCAATCTTATGGGTGAACAGCGTCCGCTGTACAAAGAAGATGATTGGGTAAAAATGTCTTTGGCTATCCCGTTTAAATTTAAACCGGGAACACATTTTGTATATAATAATGTGGGTCCGTATCTTGCGGGCATACTTGTACAAAGGCGTGCAGGTTGTGACCTTGTTTCCTATCTTACTCCCAGGCTCTTTTCACATATTGGAATCAAACGTCCAATGTGGGAAACAGATCCTCTCGGAAATAGCTTTGGTGCAGGCGGGTTATTCCTTACTCTTTCAGAACTGCACAAATTTGGACTTTTTTATCTTAACAAAGGTAAATGGAACGGAAAACAGATTTTATCTGAAGAATGGATCGAAGAAAGCACAAAGCCTTCTGATACAGATTATTATGGTTATCTTTTTTGGAGGGGAGAATACAATTCTTTCAGAGCAGACGGAAAATATTCTCAGCTATCAATGGTTGTTCCTGATAAGAATACGGTTATCTCTCTTGTTGCCGAATGCCGTAAAGGTGAAGAACTTATGCGTGCATTATATGATTTTGTGTGTTCAAAATTATAAACTTACATTTAGCACATACATGTTGACAACTCAACAAGTATGTGTTATTCTTTGTATCAATGTTGATTTATCAACATCTAAAATAATACAAAGGACTTAAGACAAATGAAGACTAAGAAAATCAGAAAGATAATACTTATCGTTGTTGCGGCTGTAGTGGGCCTTATACTGGCTGTGGTAATTGCGGCGGCAATTATATGGAGGCATGAGATTGGAAGTATAGCATCAATTAAGAAAGTAGTTGATGCCAAGGGCGATAACAACAGTGGACCGGTATATATGATGGATGTGAAAGGCGATTACTATTTTGATAAGTTCATTAAAGAAGGCGGAGTTTCAAATGACCAGGAACTTATTAATTTTATTGTTGATAACATCACTAAAGGAATTCTGCCGATTTCCATCAAGGCACCTACAATAGGATGTTCATCATTTACTGCGCAGGATGCGGACGGTGACAGATATTTTGGCCGTAATTATGATTTTAGCACGACAACGGCTATGATAGTTAAGACTGATCCGGGTCACGGAAGGTATGCCTCAATATCAAGCGTGGATTTACAGTTCCTCGGAATCAAAGATGGCGCTGAACTCGACGGAATGATGCAGAAATTAATATGTCTTGCGGCACCGTTTGTTCCGCTTGACGGAATTAATGAGAAAGGCGTTTCGTGTGGAATTTATATGTCATATCAGGGACCGGAAGGGGAAGTTGTGGCGACCAACCAGACAAGTGACAAGCCGGATATAACATCGACGACAATGCTTAGAATGATACTTGATTATGCATCGAGTGTTGATGAGGCTGTGGAACTGGTGCAGAAGTATGATCTGCATGACAGCGCAGGAACATCATTTCATTACATGGTAGCCGACAGCACAGGGCGTTCTGCAATACTTGAATGGGTTGCCAAAGATGATGATAGTGATACGGACGGAAGCGCGAGGGAGCTGAAGGTATATTATAACGATGATGATGCCGCACTCGGTACATATGAAGAACGTAATGATTTCCAGTATGTGACGAATTTTATTGTCACACCGGATTATTATTCCAATGAAGAGTCAATGAAAGGATATGACCGTTATCAGGCGATAGAGAAAGCGATTAATCCTGATGGCAGTAATGTAAACGGTGTGGTTACAGCAGATGAAGCCATGGATGTGTTAAAAATGGTAGGACGCAGAAAGTGGGATAAAGAACAGGGCAAATCGGATTCCAACAGCATTACGGTCTGGTCGGCGCTCTATAATCTCACGGACCGCACGGTTACATGGGTAAGCAATGAAGAATATGGCAACAGCGATGCCATATTTAAACTGGGATTTTAATATTGAAATAATAAAAGCCATTTATCAAAGACGATAAATGGCTTTTGTAAAAATTATCTGAACAATTCGTGTACCATATCAGCATTGTATGTGACGCTTGTTACATGATTGACCTCAATTTCATAGAGCGCATGTGCTGCAAGATGCTCAGCGGCCTGTTCGAGGTCACGGATACCGGTTGTGTCCTTAAAAATATCAAGAACGGCATCAAGACCGTCGTCAAGTACAACACATTCCTCCTTGTGAAGACCTATGCGTTTGAGAACCTTTGGAAGCGAAAACTGCGAAAAAATTGTTTCCTTCTCATCGCGTGTGTAATCCGGAATATCAATTACTGCAAAACGTGACAGAAGCGGTGCGCTTATCTGGTCCTTGTAATTGGCGGTGGCAATCGGATATACACCGGAAGTCGGAATAAGGCATTCCATGTAATTATCGGTGAAACCGAGGTTGTCAAGTAATGTCAGAAGAACATCGGCAGGATTACCGTTGCCGTTACCGGCAGTTGCCTTGTCAAGCTCGTTGATTATGAATACGAGGTTGGATTCACCCGCCATATTGAAGGCTTCCATGATAATGCCGGGCTTGGCATTCGAATAAATTCTTGAACTTCCTGTGAGCTGCTCCGCATCGTTGATGGAACTCATATCAAGAGTTGTCCACGGTAATTTAAGGATTTTCGCTACAAGGTAGGCAATCTGGGATTTACCGGTTCCTGCGGGACCGACAAGGAGAATACCGTAGGCAGGAAGTGTATGTGTTCTGTTAATCTGGATAATAGTCTCTATGATACGCTGTTTGACGCGTTCCATACCAAAAAGCTCTTCATCAAGAATCCGTCTGGCCTCGACCGGGTCAATTGATTCAAAATAATTGCTCTTCCATTTAATATTAAGCATGATCGAAAGCGCGCGCTGCGCATGGCGTTTCTCTTCAGGAGTTACCTCTGAGGAACGTGCGACAACAAGGTTACGGCGTGCCCAAAGCCTGATGTTGTCCGGCAGTGTTATTCCGGCACAGTTAAGAAAATCGGAAATGCTTGTGATACTTGTAAGCTTCATGCTGTCGCCGGATTCATCAGGTTCATCATCGGAAAAATCGCATGAAGAATGTGCACTGCTTTCGAGAAGTCTCTCTATCATGAATTGAAGGAAACCGTCTTCCGCAGAAAGTTTGGCACCGCCGCCGAAAGCCACTTCGCGTATCTTATATACTGCATAACCGTCTTCGCGGTTCTCACCTGTAAGCTTGATTCTGACGCGGTTTTCACCAAGCCATTTGATAAGGCTTGTGAAGCGGGAATCGACTTTTAAGATGTTGGCGAGCATGACATTGCCGTCAAGCTGGAATTCAAAAGCAGTTTTCTTATATGGGTTGGAAAAAATACCGATTGAATGATGCGCCCATTTATTCTCGGAGTTATCCAGGACGAGAATCGGATGCTCAGGTGAAGTCACGGTATTGTTGGATGTAAAAGTGGTGTAGGTGCATTCAAAAGAAGAGGTCGTATTGGATGCACTTTTTGAATCATATACAAGCATTATGTACGCTCCTGTTTTATAGTATTTTTTTAATCATAACATAGTCCGGCGCATAAATCAAAATGTAATCTTTCGGTAACTGTGTATAAAATATATAATCTCAGCCACAGCCGTTATAAACCATGAAAAAATATATAATAAATACAAAGAAGGTATCGTATGGAAATATGCAAAAATTGTGTAAACCCATATGACACGGAATACACAGGATCCCATTATTACTATAATTGTGGGAACAAGACTTTTGCCGATGCCCCTTGATGCGCTGATTGTGCAGTCCATTAAAGGCGCGACTGCAAAGGAAAACCACATTATTCCGATACGCTCCATTCCAGCATCGATAACAGCCCCCTTGGATGTAAATAGTGACAAAAATTCCCGCCCGGACAATATTAAAATAATACCGAGAATCAACGCGGCAGCGGTTGCATAAGTCAGACTTACCAGATAACTTTTCAGCACTCTTTTTCTGTTGCGAGCACCAAGATTCTGACCGGCAAAGGTGGCGCATGCGGTGTAAAATGCGGCTAGGACATTGAATATGATTGTGTCGGCATTGGATGCTGCGGAATTGCCGCTGACCATTATCTCGTCAAAGGAATTGACACCTGTCTGCACGAATAGGTTGGCAATCGCAAAAATAGCATTCTGAAGTCCTGCCGGAAGACCCAAAGCAAGAACGCGGACTGCAGCATTCTTATGGAATCTGATGTGCGACGGCGTAAAACGGCATGCATCATTACGGTGCAGCAGATGTATGAGGATGAGTGCTGCCGATACATACTGGCTTATCGCACTTGCCATGGCAACCCCGTCTGCGGCGCGGTGGCACTTAATTACGAAGAAGAGATTGAGTATTACGTTCAGAGTTCCGGAGATGGCAAGATATATAAGCGGACGGGTGGTCTCGCCGCGGGCGCTTAAGATACCGTTGCCCCAGTTATATATCGCCATACCCGGAAGACCTATGGCATAAATTCTCAGATACATTATTGCACCGTCAATAAGTTCAGGCTTGGTGTGCAGAATGGAAAGCATCCATTCGGCACCGAAGACACATACAGCGCAGATTATAAGTCCGACTGAAAGACATATTATAAAAGAAGTATGTATGGTCTCACCGACGGCTTTGCTGTCGTCGGAGCCTAGCATATGTGCCACGCGGACATTGACACCGCTTCCCATTCCTATAAGAAATCCTATAAATAATGATACCAGCAGCGTTGTAGAACCTACTGAACCAAGCGCCCTGTAATCAGCGAACTTGCCTACAATGGCAACATCGCTTATGTTAAACATTACTTCAAGTAATTGTGACAGCATAAGCGGAATGCTGAAAAGAAGTATATTTTTCCATAATGACCCCGTTGTCATTTGTATTTTGTCTGCTTTATTCATGATTACAACCTTTATGACTTTATTTTCTTAGTAAATACAGAATACTCCCGAAAAAAAGTTTTGTAAAGCCGTGAAAATATGTCATAATATAAAAAGAATATATTCAGATAAGGAGATAATAAGATGTGTACAGCGGCAACATATAAAACTAAAGGAGCGTATTACGGAAGAACGCTTGACTATGAATTTTCATACGGAGAGGAAGTGTGCATAACACCGAGAAATTATCGATTTGATTTCAGGTATATGGGAAGCATGGACAGACATTATGCAATTATCGGGATGGCATTTATCTCGGATGGCTATCCGTTGTATTATGATGCTATGAATGAGAAAGGATTGTGGATGGCCGGACTGAATTTTGTCGGCAATGCCGTTTATGCCGATGCCAAAGACGGACTTAAGAATGTGGCGCAGTACGAGTTCATTCCGTGGGTATTGTCACAGTGTGCCGATATTAATGATGCAAGAACCAAGGTAAGTGAAATAAACCTTGTGGGAACACCGTACAGCGATAAACTGCCTGCGGCCGAACTGCATTGGATAATTGCGGACGGGACAGGTTCGATAACGGTTGAAAGCACGGATAAAGGACTTGCAATATATGACAATCCTGCCGGCGTGCTTACCAATAATCCGCCTTTTGACATGCAGATGTTCGGGCTTAATAATTATATGCAGCTTTCTCCCAAGCAGCCGGATAACAGATTTTCAACTGAACTGGAACTTAAGACATACAGCCGTGGAATGGGTGCATTGGGACTTCCGGGAGATTTATCATCCGCGTCAAGGTTTGTGAGGGTGGCATATACAAGAGCCAACTCTGTATCGGGGGAAAGTGAAACAGAAAGCGTGGGACAGTTTTTTCATATACTGGGTTCTGTTGAGCAGCAGAGAGGCTGTTGTGAAGTGTCGGAAGGAAAGTACGAGATTACTATATATACATCATGCTGCAGTGCTGACAAAGGAATTTATTATTATACAACATACAATGACAGGCAGATTAATGCCGTTGACATGAACAGGGAAGACCTTGATGGCAGCAGCCTTGTGCGTTATCCGCTTATTCAGGCGGAAAATATCAACTACGTCAACTGACACCTCTTTATGCTTGCATAATAATACAGAGTTGTGGTATCATTAATAAATATTTCAGAAAACAGAAAGAGGAATGAAGAATGTTGTCATCAACTATTAATTTTTGTATCATTGCAACGATAGTGGTCTATCTTCTTGCAATGCTTGCGATTGGTTTTGTATTCAGCAAGAACAACAGCGACAGTACGGATTTCTATCTCGGCGGACGTAAGATGGGACCGATTGTTACGGCCATGAGTGCAGAAGCAAGTGATATGTCCAGCTGGCTTTTGATGGGACTTCCCGGTCTGGCATATCTTACAGGTGTGGCCAACCCGGCCTGGACAGCCATCGGACTTGGAATCGGAACATGGTTTAACTGGCTTATAGTTGCCAGACGTCTCCGCAGATATTCTGCGAATATTAATGCAATTACAGTGCCGGAGTTCTACTCAAAGAGATACCACGATAACTCCAACGTGCTTAATGCCATTGCGGCGCTGGTAATAATCGTGTTTTTCATACCGTATACGGCATCAGGTTTTGCGGCCTGCGGTAAGCTTTTTAACAGCCTTTTCGGTGTTGACTATATGGTAGCAATGTTAATCTCGGCGGCGGTTATCGTAGGATATACAATTATGGGCGGTTTCAAGGCCGTTTCGACAACCGATCTTATACAGAGTATAGTTATGACAATTGCACTTGTAGTAGTTGTTACATTCGGAATCAGCAAGGCAGGTGGTGTAGAGGCTGTCATAGACAATGCAAAGAGTCTTCCGGGATATCTTTCAATGAAAGCTTCATATGATGTCGGAACCAATTCATCGACACCGTACAGTTTTCTCACAATAGTATCCACCATAGCATGGGGACTCGGATATTTCGGTATGCCGCACATATTGCTCAGATTTATGGCAATCAAGGATGAGAAGAAGCTTGTGCTTTCGAGAAGAATAGCAACAATCTGGGTATTCATAGCGATGGGAATTACTATCTTCATCGGAATGGTAGGCCTTGGAATGACTAAAGCCGGAGAACTCGGTTTCCTTTCGGGAAGTTCAAGTGAGACGATTATCGTTGAGATTGCAGGTCTTATAAGCAGGCATGGAGTGCTTGCCGCAATAGTTGCTGGACTTATTCTTGCCGGAATCCTTGCAGCGACAATGTCAACGGCTGACAGCCAGATGCTCGCAGCGGCATCAAGTGTATCACAGAATATAGTACAGGATTTCTTCAAAGTTAAGATAAGTGAGAAAAAAAGCCTTCTTGTAGCAAGACTCACGATAGTAGTAATAAGCCTTATCGGTGTATTTCTTGCAAGAGATCCTAATTCGAGTGTGTTTAATATAGTATCATTTGCATGGGCAGGGTTCGGAGGAGCGTTCGGAGCGGTAACACTTTGTGCGTTGTTCTGGAAGAGAAGCAATAAATGGGGCGCACTTGCCGGAATGATTGGCGGCGGTGTTATGGTTTTTGTATGGAAATACGCCATCAGCCGCCTCGGAGGAGCATGGAGTATTTATGAACTCCTGCCTGCATTCATCTTCTCATTGATCCTTGACATAGTTGTCAGCCTTCTCACAAAGAAGCCTGATGAGACGATAGCCAGGGAATTTGAGGCTGCCAAGACAAAATAAATTATTGATACATATGAATTTAAACACCGCGTCAGTAAAATGATGCGGTGTTTCAGCGAGAAGAGAAAGGAGATAGTTATGTCAGAAAAGAATTACGTGCAGGAACTTGTGGATATAATAAGATCAGGCCTTCCGGAAAATGAACTTGTGGACAGGATATCGGATTATCATGATAATGATATTGCCGATGCGCTCACAAAGCTTGATAAAGAAGAACGTGTCAAAGTATATTATGCGATGGGCGCGGAACGCATGGCTGAGATTTTTGCATATCTCGATGACGCTGAGGATTATCTGAGAGAACTCCCGATGGAGAGCGTGGCCAGGGTGATTTCCGAAATGGACTCCGATGATGCTGTCGATGTCCTTGAAGACATGGATGACACGACAAGGCACAGAATAGTCGAAATGCTTGATGAAGATGCCGGAGATGACGTAAGGCTCCTGCTCTCATATGATGACGATGAAATCGGTAGCTGCATGACTACGAATTTTATCGTTATCCATAACAATCTTACGATTAAGCAGGCCATGCACGAACTGGTAAAACAGGCCGGTGACAATGACAATATTTCGACAATATATGTAATAGATGATAATGATAAATTTTACGGGGCAATTGATTTAAAAGATCTTATAGTTGCCAGAGAGAATGATAATCTTGAGGACTTGATAAGCCGTTCGTATCCGTATGTGAGAACGCGCGAGAAGATAAGCGAATGTATTGAAGAACTCAAGGATTATGCGGAGGATTCCATCCCGGTACTTCTTGAAAACGGTAAGATTGCCGGTATCATAACCGCACAGGATATCGTCGAAGCGGTCGATGATGAGATGGGTGAGGATTATGCAAAGCTTGCCGGTCTTACTTCCGAAGAGGATCTTAACGAATCGACACTCTTAAGTATGAAAAAAAGACTTCCGTGGCTCATAATACTTCTTTTTCTCGGAATGGGAGTATCGTCCGTCGTGGGAATATTCGAGGAAGTTGTGGCAGTGCTTCCGGTAGTGATGTGTTTCCAGTCGCTCATACTTGATATGGCAGGCAATGTCGGAACGCAGTCACTTGCCGTCACAATCCGCGTCCTCATGGACGAGAATCTGACGGTGGCCCAGAAATTAAAGCTCGTGGTCAAAGAAATGAAGACGGGATTTTTAAACGGCGTGTGTCTTGCTGTCATGTCATTTCTGTTCCTTGGACTATATATACATTTTTTCAGAAAATATGATATAGGACATTCATTCCTTATCGCGGCCTGCGTAGGAGCAGCGCTTATCGTTGCGATGGTGATATCAAGCCTTGTGGGAACGGTCATACCTATATTTTTCAAGAAAATCAAGGTCGACCCGGCGGTTGCATCCGGCCCGCTCATCACAACGGTCAATGACCTGGTGGCCGTTGTGGTATATTACGGCCTGGCATGGATTTTTCTTATAAATATGCTGCATATTGCGTAGAAAAATAATTATTTTTCCGCCCATTCAAGCATGTGGTTAAGCCCTTTCTTGCTGCCTGATATAAAAAGAATATCGCCGGCCTTGAATTTATAATCCGGGTCGACATTATCAATGACGGAACCTTTATTTTCGATAGCGATGATATTGGTTCCGAATTCTTTACGCAGATTGACATCACGGACTGTCATGCCGATGATTTTATCGGGTACATTTAATTTGCTGATGCTTATTTTTTCGCTGAGCTGCACAAAGTCAAGAATTTTGGAAGTCTCAAGCCTGTGTGCGAGGCGGATTGCCATATCACGTTCAGGGTAAACGACCTCGGCACCGAGTTTCTCTAAGATTTCACCGTGTTCGATGCTTGTCGCCTTGGAGATGACGGCAGGGACACCGAGGCTTACCAGATTAAGGGTGGTAAGGATTGATGTGTCCATATGGGAACCGGTGCATACAATCGCAACATCACAATTCTGAATGCCGGTCTCTGCAAGGGATTTCTTGTCAAGATTATGAACGACATATGCATTGTCAGTGTAATCGCGCAGTTCGCGCACCTTCTCTTCATCACGGTCAAGTACCATTATATCCGCATCGGCGGTCGCAAGCTCTATTGCAAGCGCATAACCGAAACGTCCAAGACCGATTATACCGTATGTCTTTTTTGCATTTTTTTTCTTATACATATCAAATCTCCTTAAATTATCCTATTGAAATATTGCCGTCAGGGAAGCTTACGCGTTCACCTTTGTCAAAATACCATAAAGTAGCGATTGTAAGCGGTCCGAGCCTGCCGATGTACATTATAATAATTGATAATATTTTGCTTCCGGTTGTGAGAGAACCGGTAATTCCGGTTGAAAGTCCGGTGGTTCCGAATGCACTTGTAATCTCAAAAAGTATGTCCGACATGTCAATTCCGGGTTCGAGTGCAGACATTATGAAAGAGCCTGTAAGCACGATTGTAAGCCCCATAAGCAATATGACGGAGGCTTTGCGGAAGGCATTGACCGGAACCGAATAACGGAAGGCTTTTTCGGAACGGTTGGTGGCAGCTGACTTAATTCCCTGAAGCAGCACGAAAAATGTTGTGGTCTTAATACCGCCGCCGGTTGAACCGGGCGATGCACCGATAAACATCAGAACGATTATGACTATCCTTCCGGCATTGGTAAATTTTCCGAGCGGGTAAGTGTAGAATCCCGCCGTCCTGGCCGATACACTCTGGAAAAAAGCACCGAGTACGCTTATATTCTCGGTGAGCATAAGAAGAAGTGCACCCACTATAATCAAGCTGGCACTCATGGAAAGCACAACCTTGGTGTGCATGGAGAATCTGCGCCAGCAAAATTTCTTATCGATAACTTCTCTTATAAGAAGAAAACCGATTCCGCCGAATACTATCAATAATATCGTGATTATGTTAAAATATACATTATCCTGGTATCCCGAAAGACTCCTGCCTCCGCCAAAGATATCAATACCGGAATTGTTAAATGCTGCTATTGAGTGAAAAAAGCTTAATCCAATGGCTCTTGCCGGCGGATAATCCCGTATAAACACAAAAAAAGTTAAAAACGCTCCCGCAGCTTCAAATGCAAGAGTTGTTAAAAATACGCTCTGGACAAACTTCACAACTCCTTTGCCTGAATCAAGGTTCATGGCGTCTTTTATTATGGCACGTCCCTTTAAATTGACTTTTTTACGCATTGCAAGAATGACGCCGGCACCTACGGATGTTACACCCAGGCCTCCGATCTGGATCAGAAGCCCCAGTATAAATTGTCCCACAGTGCTGAAAGTATCGCCCGCTTCAATAGAAAGCAGGCCGGTAACACAGACAGCGCTTGTTGATGTGTAAAGCGCATCAATGTAGTGAAGTGAACCTGGATGCTTAAGGCTTACCGGAAGCATAAGAAGTCCCGAACCTATAAAAATAATGGCTATAAATCCTATCGCGACAATACGCGCAGATGAAAGCCGCTTGAATATTCTCTGTAACATAGTAACCTCTTTTATTCAGATATATATGAACATCATTATAGCATATCCGGGTCAAAAGTCCATTATATAAATAATTATTGTTGAAAGTGCAAGAATGTGGTAATCTATAATTGTACGGGGAGTGACGCGGAGGTGTAATATATGGCAGATGTATATGTTGCTGATGATAGCAGATATGATAAGATGAAGTATAACAGAGTGGGAAACAGCGGACTTAAATTTCCGGCAGTTTCACTTGGCTTGTGGCATAATTTCGGATCCAAGGATAATTATGATAATATGAAAGCCATGTTAAGGACTGCATTTAACAACGGAATAACACAGTTTGACCTTGCGAATAATTACGGCCCGGTATACGGAAGCGCAGAGGCGAATGCAGGAAGACTTCTTGCAGAGGATTTTAAGCCATACAGGGATGAGCTTGTAATAACGACCAAGGCAGGTTTTGATATGTGGCCGGGTCCGTACGGTGACTACGGAAGCCGTAAATATCTTATGGCAAGTATCGACCAGAGCCTTAAGAGACTGGGCCTTGATTATGTGGATATTTTTTACCATCACAGGATGGATACGGAGACACCGCTTGAGGAGACAATGGGAGCGCTTGCAGATATTGTAAGGAGCGGCAAGGCATTGTATGCGGGCGTATCTAATTACAATGAAGAGTATACGCGCAAGGCATCGGAGATTCTTAAGAGCCTTCATTGCCCGTTTATAGTAAATCAGCGCAGATATTCTATTTTTGACAGGGAAATTGAGCACGACGGTGTCAAATATTTCTGCAAGGAGAACGGAATAGGCATTATCGCATTCAGTCCGCTTGCACAAGGGTTATTGACCGATAAATACATGAACGGCATACCGGAAGATTCCAGAATCAAGCGTGACGGAAGATTTCTTAAACCGGAGGCCATAAGCGAGGCATATATATCCAAGGTAAAAGCACTTAACAGGATTGCGGCGGACAGAGGACAGACACTTGCCCAGATGGCACTTTCGTGGATTCTGAAGGATGAAGATGTATGCTCGGTTCTTGTCGGAGCGTCAAGCCCGAAGCAGATCGAGGAGGATGCGAAGATAGTCGGACATACTGAATTCCAAGCTGCCGAACTTGAGCAGATTAATGAAATTGTTCACAATTAAATACTTTACAAAACAATCTCCGTCTGTTATATTCCTAATATACAAAAAGGGAGTAGTTGCATGCGTTTACCCGCATGTTCCGGCTATCGTCAGTACGTTCCTCTAACAGGAGCCGGTTGCCGGAGAACGAAACTGTCGTTAAACGAGACTTTTTGTGTGCATTTTTTTGGTGCGCACAAAGGGTCTCTTTTTTATTATATTCTGAAAGGAGAATGGCTATGAAAGAAGCATATCTTATGAGCAAGGAGGAAGTTTTTCGGGAATATGGCGATGAACGTGGCCTTACATCGGCGCGGGTATCCGAAAAAACAGAACAATACGGAAAGAACGAACTTACCGGGCAGAAGGAAAAAAGCATAATGATGGTTTTTTTAAGCCAGTTCGCAGACCTGCTGGTAATTATTCTTATTGTGGCAGCCGTGATTTCCATGATTTCAGGTAATGTCGAAAGTACGATTGTTATTTTTGCCGTAATAATCCTGAATGCATTACTCGGGACAATACAGTATGTCAAGGCCCGTAAATCACTTGATTCACTTAAAAAACTCTCCGCGCCGAAGGCTAAGGTTTTAAGAGATGGCGCAGTAACGCAGATAGCCTCGGCAGATCTCGTTCCCGGCGATGTGCTGATGCTTGAAGCGGGCGATATGGTTTCTGCCGATGCAAGAATTATCAGCAATTATTCATTGCAGGTTAATGAAAGCTCGCTTACCGGCGAATCTGCCAACGTCGATAAAAAAGATTGTGATATTTTTGACAATACGGCACTGGCTGACCGTGTAAACATGGTATATTCCGGAAGTCTTGTAACATACGGAAGGGCTGTGACAGTGGTAACCGGAACCGGCATGAATACGGAAATAGGCAAAATAGCAGGACTTATGAATAATACGGGAGAACGCAAAACCCCGTTGCAGAAGAGTCTTGACAATTTCAGCAAGAAGCTCGCCATAGTGATCATGGTGATAAGCGTTATTGTTTTTGCATTGAGATTGATCCAGAAACAGCCTGTGCTTGACTCTCTTATGTTTGCCGTGGCACTTGCCGTTGCTGCAATTCCCGAGGCACTCGGTTCGATTGTTACAATAGTACAGGCCATGGGAACCAAAAAAATGGCTGCCGACAATGCGATCATAAAGGAACTTAAAGCGGTCGAAAGTCTTGGCTGCGTCTCAGTAATATGTTCCGATAAGACCGGCACACTCACACAGAACAAGATGACAGTGCAGGATGTATACATTGATGGTCACTGCATCAATCCGGAGGAAATAGATATTCATGAGCGTCTGCACAGATATCTTCTGTATGCGGCGATTCTTGACAATGATTCTTCCATTGCATCCGGCGGCGAAATCGGAGATCCTACGGAAACCTGCCTTCTCACAATGGCACGAAGAGCCGGTTTAAGTGCAGCCGGAATTTCGGAGGAAGACATAAGGGAGATGATGCCTCGTATTGAAGAAATTCCTTTTGATTCCGACCGCAAACTTATGAGTGCTAAATATTATATTCATGGCATTCCTACAATTCTCACCAAAGGTGCGGTTGACGTTCTTCTGGACAGAACCGATTCAATAGCGGATGTCTGTGGTGTGAGAGCTTTTACACCTGCCGACCGAGACAGGATACTGGCGCAGAATATGGCTTTTTCGGAGAACGGACTCAGAGTGCTGGCATTTGCATATAAAGAATGCAAGCCTGACAGCAGGCTCACACACGAAGAAGAGAATGGATATACGTTCATCGGCCTTGTATCAATGATGGATCCGCCGCGTCCTGAATCTGTCAGGGCTGTTGCGGATGCGATAGGTGCCGGAATAAAACCGGTAATGATAACCGGGGATCATAAGGTGACTGCAACGGCTATTGCGAAGCAGATCGGAATTTATCATGACGGAGATATGGCTCTTACGGGCCAGGAACTTGACGCACTTACTGATGAAGAACTTGACAACAGTCTTGAAAAAATAAGCGTGTATGCCAGAGTTTCACCGGAAAATAAAATAAGAATCGTGGATGCATGGCAGCGCAAGGGCAGCATTACTGCCATGACCGGTGACGGTGTCAATGACGCGCCGGCACTTAAAAAAGCTGATATCGGCGTCGCAATGGGAATAACCGGCACGGAGGTTTCCAAAGATGCAGCTGCAATGGTTCTCGCAGATGATAATTTCGCAACCATAATAAAGGCAGTTCTCAACGGCCGCAACATATACCGGAATATCCTGAATGCAATACTTTTTCTGCTTTCAGGCAACCTGGCTGCAATAATCGCGGTGCTTTACTGTTCGATCGCAGCGCTTAACACGCCGTTTGAACCTGTACATTTGTTGTTTATCAATCTCCTTACTGACTCACTTCCGGCGCTTGCAATTGGCATGGAACCATCAGACAGGACGCTTCTTAAGAATAAGCCGAGAGACCCAAAATCCGGAATCCTTTCCGGCCCGTTCTCGCTCAAACTTGTTCTGTACGGTGTGCTGATATCGGTAGCAACAATGTTCTCATTCTACATCGGCCTGCAAACCGGCCCTGCGACCGCGACAACCATGGCATTTGCAACCCTGACGCTTTCGCGTCTCTTCCATGGCTTCAACTGCAGAAGTGACCTGCCGTTATACAAAATCGGCCTCTTCACGAACCGTTACACCATAGGCGCGTTCCTGCTGGGAACAGCCTTACTTGCCCTTGTCCTGTTTGCACCATTCATGGAAAAATTATTCCTTGTGCAGCCGCTTGACGCAGTGCAGCTTGCGGTAATAGCTGTTGCAGCGCTGGTACCGACACTTATTGTTCAGCTTGTAAAAACTATCCTCTGTATCCGTCACCGCGCGCAAAAATAACCCCGCGCGGGGACAGGATAAGATTATCGCCGCGTGAACCTAATTCTCGGACAGTTCCGAGGAGTATAACTGATTTTTGATGGCAAGCATGCGCATATCAGTCTGTGAAATGATGTCGGCACATTCCTTTAACTGTGCCGACAATTCATCGGCATTGGGAACGTCATGTTTGTATTTAAGCTGATGGTCAACACTTGACCAGAAGTCCATTGCGATGGTCCGGATCTGAACCTCGACACGCATCGGCTTCTTCTGATTGGAGAAGAACACCGGAACCTCCAGGATAAGGTGAAGGCTGCGGTAGCCGTTGGGCTTCGGATTTTCTATGTAATCTTTTTTCTTGATTAAAGTGATGTCATCCTGGCTGAGAAGCATATCTGCAACAGAATATATGTCATCGATGAACGGACAGATTACCCTGATGCCGGCCACGTCATTGAGGCTGCGTTCAATGGACTCGACATTGACAGGCTCGCCGTATCGCTTAAGCTTGTCCACTATGCTGAGCGGCCTTTTGATACGTGACTCGATGAATTCAATAGGATTACGGCTGTTGCGGATGCTGAGTTCATCGTTGAGAACCTCAAGCTTGGTGCGCACCTCGCGGATGGCACAGTTATACATCATCATAAGTTCCCGGAACTGAATAGCCTGATTTACGAAATAATTGTCGGAATCCGGTACAAAATTCAGTTCATCAAGAACATTGTCTAATTCTTTTGTCATATTTAATTACCCACCGTTTCATAAAATATAATTACCTTCACCAATATTATAACAGATTGCAGGCATTGTTGCAATCAGACAAGTTGGGAGTAATGTTGGATTAATAAAATAAAGAATGTATAAAAACTATTGCCAAGTACGAAGAGTGATGTATATAATTAAATATTAAACAGAACACTTTTTTGACAGGAGTATTTAAAGATGAAGAAATGTTCAGGCTACGGTTGTTAAGGGAACATATGGTGAAGAATGGTGTAAAAATAATAATATAAAATACATTTATGGCTGATTTTTACCAAAAGTTACAAAAAAACTTACCAAAAGTTACATTTTGCGAAAAAATCAAGATTTTATGATATGCTTTCTAAGAGGAGGCAACAGTGCCTGCGAAAGAGAAAAGTATAGGAATGGTATGGGATAGTATGGTACGTATTGCAATATGTGATGATGATGAGAAATCGCTGAATGATCTTCAATGCAGGATAAACAAAATACTGCCGAACAGAGTTACGGTAACTGCACATAATAATCCTTTTTCGCTCGTAACATATATATGCGATGAGATGAAAGGCCGAATAGATGCGGTTTATATTAGCATCAGGCTTAAAGGGCATAACGGAATAAGGGTAGCTCAGAGCATACTTAAGGAATTTCCGGACATTAAGATTATATTTGTGTCCGATGATATTGAAAATGCAAGAGATATATTCAAGGTCAATCCGATTTATTTTATAACGAAGCCTTATAATGATGATTATCTCAGGGATTCATTGTATAAGCTGGTTTCAATGATTGATGAAGAGGAGGTGGACCTGCTGACGTTAGGGTGTGCTGACAGCAGGAAAGGACTTACAACCATAATGACCAGAAATATATATTATATTGAAAGTCAGAAAAGGGTAATTAATGTCCATTATTTTGACAGTTATGGAACATATTATTCCAAACTCGACGATATTGAAGGGCGGCTGCGTTCTAACTTTGTCAGGACACACCAGAGTTATATCGTCAATATAGATAAAGTTAAGAAAATAACTAAAGAGGGAGTTCTGCTTTACGGCGGGAAGACAATACCGATAAGCCGTTCAAGATATAAGGCAGTAACGGAAATAATTAACAGACACCTAAGTTATATTTAAGGAGGCTAAATATGTTAGTCAAGTGTAATAACGGACATTATTATGATAAAGAGCATGATAATGAATGTCCGATATGTAAAGCTGATGCAGATTCAACAGGAAGCGTTGGAGAAATTATCTGTATTTTCGGCGAAGGTGAGGGCAGAAAATACCCGCTTCATGAGGGGGCGAACAGAATTGGTACAGGGTACCAGATGGACGTATGTCTTGCTGATGATATGCAAATAACGCGTGACAATCACTGCTCAATAGTATATGATGTAAATAAGCATAAGTTCACGATAGTACCGACAGCGGGTTCACTCACATATGTGAATGATGTGCTGCTTAAGCAGCCGAGATTGCTGTATGAGAAAGATGTATTCCGAATAGGACGAAGTAATTATAAGCTGGTTAAGAAGAAAAACTGATAACCGGAGGAAAAATATGAGGATTGTTAAATGCGATTCAGGACATTATTACGATGCCGACGTATACAAAGAATGTCCGCATTGCACCGGTAAAGCTGACTATAAAGACATAATCACATCACCAATCAAGAACGGTGGTACAGACTTAAGAGCAGATGATATATCCGCAGACAGACTGAATTATGAGCATAAATTTTAGGGGGGGGGTAGAAGAAAGGAATATCCTGGAATGCCTGTAAATAACGCGTTTGTAGGGCGAGTTGAAGGAATCAGGGGCATTTATGCGGGAGCTGTAATCGATATGCAGCCGGATGAAGTTATTACAATAGGACGGTCGCCTTATGAAGCGAATATTGTATTGTCATCATCCGAAGTGAGCAGAATACATTGCACAATAAGGTATGACGCAAAGGCGGGCCAGTATATTGTTGAGGACAAGTCATCCAACGGTACTTTTTTAGGTAACGGAACCAGACTTGCTAAGGACACACAGACCAGACTTTCCGGCGGAACGATAATATATATATCGGATATAGAAAATGGTTTTAAATTAATATAGCAACAGAGCCTGATGAAGGAACATCATCAGGCTTATTGTGGTTTAATGAAACAGGAGATAATGATATGGACTGCTGTCAAGGGTGTCAAATACACTTATACAATCCGGTCGTATTCAGGCAGTTATTTAAGTTACTGGAATTCGGTAAGGAGTGCCGTAAGGTAAAACGCTGCCGTGCTTTTTCTTGTTTTGGGCAGAAAATAGTGCTATACTACACATAAACACAAGAAAACGGAAGGATTAAACAGATATGTATACAATGAATAGCCATGTCAGATATAGCGAAGCAGACCACAATGGACTGATCACTCCTGATGCGCTTATTAATTATTTCCAGGATTGTACGATGGTTCATTCGGAATTGTGCGGACGAGGTGTGACCAACGCGTCCAAAGCGGAGGGATACTGGTTTCTCGCATCATGGCAGGCGGATATTATAAGAACACCGAAATTGTTTGAAAATATTAATATAACGACGATACCGTATGAGTTCAAGGGATTTTTCGGAAGCCGTAATTTCCTGATAACAACAGATGATGGGGAAGAACTTGTAAAAGCCAATTCGGTATGGATATATCTTGATTCACACACACATTCACCGGCGAGGATTCCGAAGGAAGAAGGCGCTGCATATGGCGAAATAGGCCCGAAGCTTGATATGGAATACTTTCCGCGCAAGATTAAAGTGACTGACGAACTGACGCCTTATGCGCCCGTACCGGTAGACATCCAGCAGATTGATACGAATGAGCATGTTAATAACTGCGAATACATAAGGACTTTCATGAGTGCAACCGGCGCAGTTGACATGCCGCGCAGGATAAGAGCCGAATACAGGCAGGCAGCAGTCATGGGCGATATATTTCATCCGTATGTATATAAGGATGATGCCAGGTGCATCGCAGACCTGCGTGGTGAAGACGGAACATCATATGCCGTGGTAGAATTTATTTACGAAAAGGAATAATTTATGATAGAATTAGGCAGAAAACAGGCCTTAATGGTCGTTAAAAAAACAGAGTTTGGCGTTTATCTCGGAACAGAAGACGATAAGGTGCTTCTTCCGGCCAAATATGCCGACCCGGATATTGAGGAAGGCGATTCCATGACAGTATTTGTCTACAGGGATTCGAAAGACAGGCTCATAGCCACCACACTTGAACCGCTCATAACTCTCGGCGAGGTAAAGCCTTTGAAAGTAAAGCAGCTTACTAAAATCGGCGCATTTATGGACTGGGGACTTGAGAAGGATCTCCTGCTTCCGTTTAGCGAGCAGACTTCAAGGGTTGAGGAAGGAAGAACCTATCCGGTCGCGCTTTATATTGACAAGAGCGACAGACTGTGCGCCACCACAAAGATTTATCCGTACCTTAAGACAACGGACGCATACCACACAGGCGATGGCGTTAAGGGAACCGCATACGAATACATTGAGAAATTCGGTATGTTTGTCGCAATAGACAATATGTATCAGGGTCTCATTCCCAAGAAAGCTCTTTATGGCAGAATACGCATAGGCGATGAAGTTAAAGCAACGGTATCCAAGGTCCAGCCTGACGGCAAGATAGAGCTGGCGTTACGCGCTCCGGCATATCTTCAGATAGATGATGATTCACAGGCTATTTTAAAGGCACTTGAAAAGGCGGGCGGACATCTGCCGTACAATGACAGAACGGATCCCGAGATAATTAAGAATGAGTTCGAGATGAGTAAAGCGGCATTTAAGCGTGCCTGCGGACATCTTCTCAAAGAAAAATATATACAAATCACGAATTCAGGAATAGACAGAATTTGAAAGGAGAATTGATTTAATTATGTCAAAGGTAATCAGCACAGACAAGGCACCGGCAGCAATCGGACCTTATTCACAGGCAATCGAGGTTAACGGAATGGTATTCACATCAGGAGTCATCCCGGTAGACCCACAGACGGGAGTTATTCCTGCAACAATAGAGGAACAGGCCAATCAGGCTTTCTCCAATCTTAAGAACCTCATCGAGGCATCAGGTGCCACAATCGACAAGGTAATCAAGACAACCGTATTCATCAAGGAGATGAATGATTTTGGCAAAATTAACGATATATATGCAACATATTTCAAAGAACCTTTCCCTGCACGCTCATGCGTGGAAGTAGCAAGACTTCCAAAGGACGTAATGCTTGAGGTTGAGGCAGTCGTTGCCAAATAATAATAATAATAATCACTGAGCCGTCATACCGGACAATGCGTTGCAGCCGGTATGGCGGCTTTTTTTGCACCACTGCGCGGGTACAGGGAAAGATATTTCTCTCTCCGCCTGCGACACAGCTCAACCCAGGTCCCCCAACCCTATTTCCACCCGGCCAACGAATACATAAACACCCCGACATAAGCCCACTGCGGCTTTCAGCCCACGCCGGTGCTTAATCCGCCAAAGGCGGATTTTATCATCCGTTGCGCATGCAGTCAAGCGAGAGCGTGCCGCCAGAGGGCTTATGCGGGGGACTATGTTATTTTGTTGAAGCTGTTTCGTATAAAGCTGTCACGATTTTTATCACCGGAGGAATAATTTCCGGGGTTTTGATTAACATATCTGTTATGTGATTGATGTCATCAACTATGTTTCCGTCAAGAGAGGGTTCCCGGACGATATGCATCTGGCAGTCCGGATTTAATGATGTTATGGAAATTCCGGTTACTTCTGATATGCGTGAAAGGAGAACATCGGACGGAATACGTCTGCCGCGTTCAATCAGACCATAATATTTGGTGCTTATGCCAATAAGCTCTGCGGCCTGTTCCTGCGTAAGACCGGAATTCAGCCTGAATTGTGTGAGATTGTATGATAAATCATTTCTAAGTGTATTCATAGCCACATAATAATTAATAAAAGTATAAATTCCCACCATCATACAGTTCCTAAAACACGAAAAATATTTACTATGAGTGAAAAATGAGATATAATCATATATAAAAAGGAGTAACAGAATGTTTAACGGAAAGATGATTGCCCGCAATGGCATTGAAATACATGAAAATGATAAGCTGCGTGCAGTTTACCTGGAAAATGAACAGTTTGGAAATGATATTATTCTTGTTGGACCGGGAGGATTTGAAGGGTATCCGGATGTGATTCTGTATCTGGAATTGAAGGAATTTATGGCCGGAAACACATATTATTCAGATTACGAGATGATTGTTTACGGTCAAAAAGAAGAGAACATATATAATGTTCTCCTCTTTGAAGGCAATCCGCGTACGGAATGACCGCCTGCTATACGGAAACGTCAATATTGGCTCCGAGACCGGGGTTGACTGACATCTCCATCATTTTGCGAAGGCCGTCGCCTGCTGTCTCAAGGTCGTCGAGACTCATTGAGAGAACGCGGATAGATGCCTGATTAGCGACATCCGTCATTGCCATGGATGTGGAAAGTGCTGCAATATCCATATACATAAGCTCCTTTCGCATTATGATCCGGAATATTTCCGGACTTTTTTAATTATACATTATATATTTCGGCATAACAATAATTTTATTCAACAAATCGGCATATAGAACAGCACATTTCTGTCAATAATTACCGGTATGGAATGTATCGGGAGGCGATTGCGTGAAAAGATATATCAGATATCCGGTAATTATGGCCGGCGCGGCACTTATGGGATTTGCAGTAAAAAACATCTATGATCCGGCGGGGATTGTTACCGGAGGATTTGCCGGAATAGCTATAATAGCGGCCGGACTTAAGGCGGTGCCTCTGTGGGTGACCAATATGGCACTTAATGTACCGCTTTTTATTATGGCATGGCGGATGCTGGGACAAAAGATAATTGTCCGTTCACTGATTGCGGTTGTGATATATTCGGCATCAATGGCGGTATCACCAGAGGTTACATGGCTTGCGGAAGATATTTTCATATCGGCGGCTGTGGGAGGCCTGACTACGGGGCTTGGCATGGGACTGGTGCTTTATGCGGGAGGCACATCAGGAGGAGTTGACATGTTAGCTGCTTTAATCTGCCATTTTACACATAAAGTCAGATTGCAATGGGTGATTTTTGCGGCGGATGCGCTCATAATATGTGCCGGTGCATATGTGTTTGGCGCAGTGAATGCGGTGTATGCCGTGATTTCTGCATTTGCTGCGAGTTATGTATCCGGCAGGATAATAGGCGGTCCGGCGTCATCCCGCGCAGTTCTGATAATAAGCGGGCACAGCACCGAAATTGCCGGACAGATAATGAACACAACAGGCCGCGGCGTAACCGGAATAGATGGGACAGGGATGTATACCGGCCATGAGGGCAGACTGCTGTTGTGTATAGCATCGTCGCGTGAGATAGCGGACATAAAGGACATTATTTACAGTATAGACACGGAGGCTTTTGTGACGGTAAGCAATGTATCGGAAGTTTTGGGAGAAGGATTTGTGAAAATAAAATGATTTTGTGAAATGTGCCGACAAAACGACACCATTTTTGTGAAACTTGCTGTCAAATCTAAAAAAAAAATAAACTGGTATTGAAATTGCACAATTATAAAAAATTTTTTTGGTAATTTACAATATGGCATAAAAAGGGACAAAAGTGTATTATTATTAGAGTAAACAAGTGTAAATCACTTAATTATTTTCTAGGAGGAAGTTATGGCAAGTTTATCACTTAAAAATATTTGTAAGGTATATCCTAACGGATTCGTAGCCGTTAAAGATTTCAATCTTGATATCGCAGATAAGGAGTTCATCATCTTCGTTGGACCTTCAGGATGCGGTAAATCAACAACACTTCGTATGATCGCAGGTCTTGAGGAGATTACATCCGGTGAGCTCTGGATCGGAGATAAGTTAGTAAATGATGTAGAGCCTAAGGACAGAGATATCGCAATGGTATTCCAGAACTACGCTCTTTATCCACATATGTCAGTATATGATAACATGGCTTTCGGTCTTAAGTTAAGAAAAGTTCCTAAGGCAGAGATCGACAAGGCTGTACATGAAGCTGCTAAGATTCTTGATATCGAGCACCTTCTTGATCGTAAGCCAAAGGCTCTTTCAGGTGGTCAGAGACAGAGAGTTGCTATGGGACGTGCTATCGTTCGTAGCCCTAAGGTATTCCTTATGGATGAGCCTCTTTCAAACCTTGATGCTAAGTTAAGAGTACAGATGCGTGTTGAGATTTCTAAGCTTCACCAGAGATTACAGACAACTATCATCTACGTAACACATGACCAGACAGAGGCTATGACACTTGGTACAAGAATCGTAGTTCTTAAGGATGGTATCATTCAGCAGGTAGATACACCTCAGAACCTTTACAATACACCTAACAACATCTTCGTTGCTGGATTCATCGGATCACCTCAGATGAACCTTATCGACGCAGAAGTTAAGGCTAACGGTTCACAGGTTGACCTTGTACTTTCTGATACAGTTACAATTACTCTTCCAGTTGAGAAGAGCAAGAAGCTTATCGATGGCAACTATGTTGGTAAGACAGTTGTAGTTGGTATCCGTCCAGAGGATGTTAAGGATGATGCAGAATTCATCGCTAAGAATGCAGATTCTAAGTTTACAGCTACAGTTAAGGTATACGAATTACTTGGTGCAGAAGTTAACCTTCACTATGAAATCGGTGATGTAACATGTACAGCTAAGGTAAATCCTCGTACAACAGCAAGACCTGGTGATGAAGTAACATTTGCTATGGATGTTGAAAGACTTCATGTATTCGATAAGGAAACAGAAATCGTTATCACACACTAATTATTAAATGAATCTTAATTATGAAGGGGAAATGCAATAAATTTGCATTTCCCCTTTTTTTTTTTGCCGTTTTGCTTTACAATAAGATAGAATATGTACGAATAAAAGGTAAGTGGTAGACAGAAAGGGATAACAATGATATCTAATAGAATTTTACAGACAACTGTAGATGGACTTAAGGCTATTTCACGAGTGGATTTGTGCATTGTGGATGCAGATAAGAATGTTGCAGCCAAGACTTTTGATAATGTTTCAGAATGCCTTGCGGATGCGATTAGTTTTATTGATTCGCCAGCAGAAAGTCAGGCAGTTAATGGTTTTCAGTTTTTTAAGGTTGAAGATGATGGCAATCTTGAATATATAATCATGGCAAGAGGAACAAGTGATGATGTATATATGGTTGGAAAGCTTACTGCATTTCAGATACAGAATTTACTTGTGGCATATAAGGAAAGATTTGATAAGGATAACTTTATCAAGAATCTTCTTCTTGATAATCTTCTTCGAGTTGATATGTATACAAGAGCAGAGAAACTTCATATTGAAACTGATGTTAAGAGAGTTGTATATATTATTGAGACTAAGCACGAAAAGGATACTAATGCTTTAGAGACAGTAAGAACTCTTTTTGCTAATAAAACAAGAGATTTCATTACAGCAGTTGACGAGAAGAGTATAATTCTTGTTAAGGAAGTTAAGGGTAATGAATCATATGAAGAACTTGATAAGACAGCTGATGTTATAATTGATATGTTAAGCACTGAGGCGATGAGTGCGGCACATGTTGCTTATGGTACAATTGTTAATGATATAAGAGAGGTTTCAAGATCTTACAAGGAAGCTAAGATGGCACTTGATGTTGGAAAAATTTTCTACAGCAACAAGAATGTTGTTGCTTACAACAGATTAGGAATAGGCCGTCTTATATATCAGCTTCCTATACCATTATGTCAGATGTTCATTAAGGAGATATTTGAAGGAAAGGCTCCTGATGATTTTGATGATGAGACTCTGTCAACAATTAACAAGTTCTTTGAGAACAGCCTGAATGTGTCGGAGACAAGCCGTCAGCTGTTCATTCACAGAAACACGCTTGTATACCGCCTGGATAAGCTTCAGAAGAGTACCGGCCTGGATTTACGGGTATTTGAAGACGCCATTACCTTTAAAATAGCCCTGATGGTTGTAAAATACATGAAATATATGGAAACATTTGAATACTAGGCCGTTGTTTTTCCGGCCGGATAGTGAGGTGTATAGCTTTGGGACTTTTTGGTACAAAGAAGACAAAAAGGAGAATTAAGGAGGACGGCTCCCTCATAGTTCTTGATAAAGTGAGTAAGAGCTATTCTACAGGGGCACCTGCATTAAATGGTGTTAACTTAAGAATTAAAAAAGGCGAATTTGTCTTTATCGTTGGCGACAGCGGTTCCGGAAAGTCCACTCTTATCAAACTTCTGCTCAGGGAACTGACTCCTACTTCCGGCACGATTCTGGTTAACGGACAGAATGTGGCGGATCTGAGACCGCGCCAGATCCCGA
>ERZ857984.817-NODE-817-length-32112-cov-4.781920_pt1 | contig 32112 bp, 35 predicted proteins | sample MGYA00519914_ERZ857984 | MGnify/ENA primary metagenome ERZ857984 (study PRJEB31778, sample SAMEA3449417) | human gut metagenome | biome: human gut; feature: human-associated habitat; material: faeces | place: United Kingdom | collected 2010/2012 ... | reverse complement strand
CTGCGCAGCGTGTTCGGCATATGAACGCGGTCACCATCTGCGCCTTTGCCGTTGCGGCAGTCTGCGCGGTGCGGCTGTTGCGGCAGTTCAAAAACGATATGGGCACGCTGCTTGCCGCGTCGGCCGGCATCGTTATGATTGCAGCACTGACGGTTATGCTGACGCCACTCATCGAGTACATCGGTACGCTTTCGCGGCAGGCAGGGCTGGAAAGCTATTTCCCCATTCTGCTCAAATCGCTCGGCACGGCGATGATCTGCTCGGCGACCTGCGACATCTGCAAGGACTGCGGCGAAGCCGGCATTGCTTCCAAGGTCGAGTTGGCAGGCAAGGTCTGTATCCTGCTCTACTCGCTTCCCATCGTCAGGGGACTGGCGGAAATGGCAAGCGAACTGCTGTGATACCGTCGTTCCATAAAACGAGCAAACCGTTTGATCAAACAGCCGGCTATAAAATCCGAAGAAAAAGCAAGTTTTCCCGCATTCTCACCGGAGCATATCGTCCGCGCGACGCGCGGACGATTACGAACGGATCAAGGAACCAACAAAGGAACGGAGACCGAAAGATGAAGAAAACCCTCATCACGCTGCTCTTGCTCCTGCTTCTGCTGCCGCAGAGCGTACAAGCCGCCGAAGGGGACGAGAGCGCCCTCGCCTCTGTCGAATCGGCAGCGGGAGTCGGCGATATTTCCACGCCCGATACCTACGAAAAGATGACCGACAGCGGAAAAAAGGATCTGCTATCCGCATCACTGACCGTGATTCAGGACACGCTCACCGGCATATTCGGAAACGTGTCCGGTACGCTGTTCCTGCTGCTTGCAACGGTTCTGCTGGCGGCACTTCTGCACACGGCGCGCGGGCTTGCCAATTCACGCGTGCTCGAAAGTGCGGTCGAGCTGCTCATCGTGCTGGCGCTGGCGGGCATTCTGTACACGTCGCTTAAGACGCTGTTTGAGATGACAAGGCAGGCGTTTTTGAACCTTTCGGTTTTTCTGACCAGCTTTTTACCGGTAACGGCCTCGCTGTACACAATGACCGGCAGCACCGCGACTGCCGCGGCGGGCACTTCGTTAATGCTGCTGTTCAACAATGCCGTCGTTGCACTGGCTGACCGTTTTCTGTTTCCGCTGCTGCAGGTCTGCTTTGCACTTTCGCTGGTATCGGCAGTGCCGAACGGCATTTCGCTGCAATCGATCATCACGCTGGTCAAAAACACGGTCACGACGCTTCTGGCGTTTGCGTTTACAATGTTTTCGGCAGTGCTGTACTTTCAGACGGCGATCACTGCGTCGGCGGACAACCTGGCCTACCGCAGCATCCGCTTCGCCTCAGGTGTGTTCATCCCCGTCATCGGCTCCGTAATCGGCGATGCTTCGCGTACAGTCAATGCGTCAATTGCGACAGTGAAATCGACGGTCGGTTATATCGGCGTGGCGGCATTGGCGATCCTGCTGCTGCCACCGATCATCACAGCGATCCTGTATAAGTTCGTCGTACTGCTGGCGGCAATGGCGGCGCGTATCCTCGGCTGCGACCGCGAATCGAAGCTGCTGTACGACATCAGCAGCCTCCTGTCGGTGCTGATGTCCACAATCATCGGCGTGTCGGCGGTTTTTCTGATTTCGGTTGCCATCTTCATCAAGATAGGGGTGAGCGTGTAATGCGGACTTTCTTCCTCAGCGTATTTCTGGCCTCGCTCGCGGGCGCGCTGTCGGTCGCCTTCGCGGGCGGAGGGGCATATGAAAAATACATCAAATACATCGTATCGCTTCTGTTGATCCTGCTGCTGATCTCCCCCTTTGCTTCCCTGAAATCCATTGACTACGAATTGGAAGCGCAGGAAACGCTTTCCATTGCCGCAAACGACGGCGCAGTATATGAGCAGCAGATTCACGAGGAGCTTCTTCTGTATTTTGATGCGCTTTTACAGAATGACTTAGGCATAAACGCACGCGACATCCGCATAGACATAGGTATACAGGACGGCGAGGCGGTCGTCGGCGACATCACGGTATACGTCGACGAGGACGACCTGACGGAGGCCGGCGCCTATCTGTTCGCAAAATTCGGAAGCGGTGTGACCGCCTCCGCCGGAGGAGGCTGATAAGAGATCAAAGAAAAGCTGCTGATGCTGACAAAATCGAAATCCTTTCTCTATATCGCGCTCGCACTGGCGGCCGGCATCGCGCTGTTGCTGCTGCCCGGCACGGGAGGAACGGAGAGCACGACCGTTTCCGCACCCTCGTCGGCTGAATACACGGCGGCGCTGGAAAAGAAGGTCGCTTCGCTCATCAGCGAACTGGATGGCGTCAAGGACTGCTCGGTAGCCATTACCCTCGCAGCCGGCTACGAGTACCTCTACGCTTCCGACGGGCGGGTTTCACACACCTACGGCGAATCAGGGGCGCTGCTTGGCGACGAAGAAACACGCGAATACATTTTCGCCACAACAGACGGCAATACGCAGCCTGTCGTCATCAGCGAACGGATGCCGACCGTCGAGGGCGTGGCCGTCGTCTGCAAGGGTGCCTCCGCCGCGACGGAACAGAAGATCATTTCGCTTTTATCGGCGCTTTTCAACATCAAAAGCAACAAAATCAGCGTGATCACACAATGAATAAACGGAGGGTACTTATGCAATTCAAGGAACTTTGGGAAAAGGTCAAAAAATACGACTACAAAAAGCTGCTCTGCGCACGCAATTACGTTATTGCGGGCTGCGTGGCGCTGCTGGTCGTAGCCGTCATCCTCAATGCCACGCTGGGCGGCAGCGGCGGTGATGAGGACGTGCTCGGCAACGAGAGCACGAAGATTTTAGGCAACTCCGTCCTTACCGACGCAAACGCCGACGGCAACGAGGGAACGGATACCGAAACGGCCGAGGACTTCTTCGCCTCCGCCGTGATCAACCGTCAGCGTGTGCGCGACGAGGCTATGGAGACGCTGCGCCAGGTTGCCGACAGCCCCGACGCTATGCAGGAAACCAAGAATCAGGCGCTCAAATCCATCGAGGATATGGTTGCGGAGATGAACAGCGAGGTCAACATCGAAACGCTCGTCAAGGCCAAAGGCTTTGAGGAATGTGTTGCCGTTATTTCAGACGAAAAATGCTCGATCATCGTCAAAAGCGAAGGATTGACGGCCGAGCAGGTCGCGCAGATTCTCGACATTGCTATCAGCGAATCGAAGCTGGCGGCAGACGATATCAAAATCCTCGAAAAGGTCGGCTGATACCGCGAATCTATTAAGAGATGGTAATGGCTGTTTTATACGGTGAGCAATACGCTCTGCGGCCGAGATAGGATCTGCTTCCCTGTGCGGCGCAGCCGCATCAGATAACAGCCATTATACCGTATACAATTACAGGATCACTATTTTCGTTATCCGATTTATCTCCTTTACAGACAGCGCCCGCTTTGCGGGCGCTGTCTGTAAAGACTGCTCCGGAAACGCAGAAGAAAAAATCCTTCCTGTCACAATATGGACTGCCGCAATGGGGCGCATACGCAAACGGCAGCCTTCTTCCATTGGTCGCACATTTATTTGTTGACATTCTATGCAAATTATGATAAAATAATATTGTGTTCAAACATATCGGGCATACAGGGTGACAAAAATGAGGCGAGTTCAAACTCTGGCGTTCGTCGCGGCACTCTGCGTGCTTCTGCCCGTTTTTTTGTTGCAGCAAACGAGACGGATAGGAGTCCCGCTGCAGGGACGAGCCCTCTGTCCGGGAAAAAGGCGCTTTTCGTCGGAGACTCGATCTGTGAGGCGCAATGCGAATGGCACGCCCCGTATACGCGCGCACGATCGGCCGGGCCGGACGGACCATGAAAAACTACGGAATGACCGGTCTGAATGCGGCCAAATCCGGCGCCTCCATATCCGACTGCCGCGGTGAAAATACCTACGCAACCAGCTCAGACACGGATTATGCATTCGTGATCCTGCACGGCGGCGTAAACGATGCGTGATGACCGAGGGCCTTGACGGGCCTTTTGACACCTTGATCTTTGCAGGAGGTTTGGAAACGTTTATCCAATATGCCAAAAGCCATTGTGGCGACGCAGTCATCGGCTTTATTGCCAACTTTCGGCTTCCCGCCTCGAGCATCGGACGGCTTTCGGATATGAGCGAAGATTTCGGCACTGCCGAATGCCTGCCCGATCACATCCATCCGAACTCAAAAGGCTATAACCTGCTCGCACCGGTCATCGGAGACTGGATGCAAGCTCTGGCAATCGCATCGGCAGAGCAGACATAGTCGATAGTCTCCGAAAAACCCGTCCGCCGCTTCCGTGTCGGCCGAAGCATTGCAAAACGGGAACACATCGCACTTTCTGCTGCTCACGGGTACATTTATCGCGATAGCCGCCGCGCTCTTTCTTCTGCTGCTTAAAAGAAAGGAAAAGAAAAGGTTCTGAAAACCCATACAAATACATCATTTTCAGAAAGGCGGAAGTACAATGAAAAAATGCTTGACCCTCCTGATGCTCTCACTCCTCAGCGTTTGTCTGCTGCTTGTCTCCTGCGGCGACGCCGGCGAGACCTCCTCCGCAGCCACGTCATCGGAAGTGCCTGCTGTTTCGGAAACGGAAAGCAGCAGCGCAGACAGCGAAAAGCCTGCGGAAAGTGAAGAAGCAAGCAGCGAAGCCGGTACGGGCGAAAGCAGTCAAACGCCTGTCCAGGAGGCACGAACCTTCTGGGTCACGCACTACGACGACGGCCAAGCCGAAGGTGCGGGCAGCATCTTCACCGCAACCGACACGGCAGGTGCCTGGGCTGCACATGTAGCCTTCAAGCCGGTATCGGGGGATGTCTATGAGATCGTGGAATTGTCCGATGGGATTTCCGGCGGCGGGAACGGTACCGCATTGACTGTCCCCGAAGGCGGATTTGTCTGGGCAATCAATGCGGGGAACGACTGGCCTGCACTCATCGAAAACGCGACCGGTACCGAATGGTATTACGACGACGCGCACAAGGCGATGCCCGATTACACTTCGGAAGCCTGCGATACGATGATTACGGATATGCGGAGCTGGATGATCGGTGATCAGATCCGCTTTACCGGACTGGATCTCGAAGGACAGACGATCCCGACGGATACGCCCGACCTGGCATGGTACGAATCGGATTACGTCTGCACTGCCACGTGGGAATTTGCAAATTAAACACCCAACAATCAACAGGGAGAAGGAGAAGGGCCTTCTCCCTGTCTTATTTTATGAAGGACGGCCCTTCCCCGCCGCATACAGGCCGTTCTTCACGGCGGACAGAAAATAAGATATGCGGCATATCGATGCCGTAATAGTGCTTGACCATCTGTCCGCAGGGACGCATCCCCAGACGCCGCGCGACCCGCTGCGACGGCATATTATTGTCGCGGATAATCGACCAGACACGTTCGAAGCCGAGTATATCAAAAGCATAATCCCGGCAGGCCGCGGCAGCCTCGGTTGCGTAGCCGCGATGCCAGCAATCCTTCCGCAGAAGATACCCGACTTCGGGCACCTCTTCCGTTCCTATATCCTGCATCGTAATTCCGCATTGGCCGATCAGTGCGCCGTTCTCCTTCAGCAGCACCGCCCACAGGCCGAAGCCGTATTTTTCATATCGCCCAAGCTGGCGGGCGATCCACTCGTCCGCCTCAGCGTCATCAAATGCGTGCGCATAGGCGTACATTACCTCGGCGTCCTGCAGCATCGCACAAAGCGCAGGACGATCTGCCAACGTCATTCGGCGCAGGCATAGTCTGTTTGTTTCCAATACCATAAATCGAATCCATTCTCCTTTCAGAATACCGCCAGTCAAAGGCAAAACATGCTTTGTGGATTTACCCCATATATCCGAAGGCTTGAACCGCAGATATGGGGCCTCCGCCAGCGCAAAAAAGCGGCGTGCGGATCAACACACGCCGCCCGGCCGGTATTCACAGCCGGCAGCCTTATACTTCCATACAATCAATAGGTATAACCTGTCTCCCGCTTGCCGTCTCGCTTACAATGCGGAAGCGTTGCCGTTCTTCCCGCAGATCCGACGGTTTTGCCGAGCAGCCGCATCAGAGAACGGTATGACCGGTCCGGTTTTTAAGCCTGTTGGAAAAATCGTCCATCAGCGCGTCGTTGGGGACGATGGCGGTAAAGGAGGTGTCCGCCGTCTCCACCGTCAGACGCATCGTTTCGTACTGCGCAGCTACATAGGTCACGCCGGCAATTGCGTCATACGGCGTCTCGAACGCAGAAACGGTTTCGGCGTCCTCAACGAGCGAGGCCGTCCGATACAGCGCGCAAAAGCGTGTATTGCACAGCACAAACACGCCCGCCCCGATTTCCGACGAACGAATCACCTTATCCGACCCGCGCTTATACTTGGCGTTCTCGTTCTCATATACATAAGACTTGAAGGGCACGCGTTCCAGTTCCTGCTCCTTTGCGGTCAGCTTAAGCGCGTCGGGCAGCTCGCTGTCCACCCGCGCGGCCAGCAGGTCAAGCTGTTTGTCCGCTTCCGCGTCACGGATGACAAAGCCCCGCGTAACGCAGAGGATCAACAGCCCCGCCACAGCGGCCGGAACCCCGAAATAATAACTCAAGGCGTTATACACGCCGCCCTGAATCAGCACGATCAGCACGCCGGCAGCAAGGAGCACACCGCCCGCGATATAAAAGGGGACAGGCGGCTTTTGGGAAAAATACTTGGCTAAGCGTTTACGGTCCATAGGATATTCCCTCCGTTTTCCGTCGTTCGAGCAGGTACGGCCTGTTCCGCACCTTATCACTTAATATAGTGTCGAAAAGTACGAAAAGGTTTGCAGGATTCGGAATATTTTTGCGCTTACCGTCTTTTCGTTTACTGCATTATAACACCAAAAGGCAAATTTGTAAATATCTTTCCGAAAATATTCATTTATGACATAAATTTTTATCTCTTATCCGCAAATGCCGACAGCATCGGATACGCCGCCAAAAGCGATATGCTGCTTGTCGACGGCACGGCTCCGTCATATGGCGCAACACGCTATATATTTCCCGTGAAACACCACGCCGCCGGGCGGCACATTCCGGGAGATAAGAAGGGTTATACTTATAATTGACAATCGCGAAAGCGAACGACGCGCCGGAGAGCAAAATGTACACAGAAAAGACCGTACAAAACAACGGCAAATTTCGTTCTTGCGTATGAAACCCGTCTGCAAAAGAAACGGAATACATACGTCGAAACCCGATTCAAAGCACGAACTTCCCCACGCCGCCGCGTTCCTGCCCGATACAGTCCAAAGCCGTCCGAAGTCTCGCCGCCATTCATACGGAAGCAGCGCCTTGACGCCCATTTCCCTTTCCCATCACCGGAAATATTTTTGGAGAAAGAGCGCGAAAGGGAACCTTTTTCCAAAAAGGTTCCCTTTCGAAATGAACAGCTCCAGTAAAAACAGACAGTGACAAAAAGCCCCCTGATGTAGGATAATAAGAGTGCTACATCAGGGGGGTATTCGTATGGCAAAACGGAAATGGACGGACATCAAAAAACCGGAGCCGGAAATTCTCCGGCTCCGGGAAGAAGGCAAGACACGTCAGGAAATCGCAGACTTGCTGGGATTGGAAAAGATTCAGGTCAAAAATTGGGTGAACAGGTATAACCGGGAGCAGTCCAGGCTTGCTGCCGGAGTCCCTTCCAAGAGGCGGGGACGGCCAGCAACCGGAAAGCCCAAAAACGAAAAAGAGTATCAGCGTGAGATTGAGCGGCTGAAAATGGAAAACCAACTGCTGCGGGATTTTCTGCGGTTAACAGGAAGGAAGTGAGGCTACGGCTAAAATACGCGGTCATACATCGCCACCACGAGGAGTTCCCTATCATCACGATGTGCCGTTTCTTTGGGGTATCTCGAAGCGGAAACTATAGCTTTGTGCGTAGGCTGGGCAGGCCGGAGAAGGACGCAGCCCTTGCCCAGTGCATTGCACAGCAGCAGGACAAATGCTTTCAAACCTACAGCTATCGCCGGATGCACTTGTGGTTGGAGCGGCAGGGCATCCACCACAACCCCAAAACCATCCTGCGGGTCATGAAGAAATATGGCTTGCTTTCTGAGATTCGGCGTCCCGGAAAATGGAGACAGATGGGGCAGCAACTCCACAAATACGAGAATCTGCTGAATAGAGAGTTTCACACAGACAAACCAAACAGCAAATGGGTGACGGACATCTCTTACATCCATACAAAGCAAGGCGTGCTGTACCTATCCATGATACGTGCCCTCTACGATAACAGCATCGTGGATTACAAGACCGGGACACAGCAGACAGTAAACCCGGTCCTGGATACGATCCGGTTGGCCATGAAGGGTGAGAAAAAGGCGGTCGCCGCGGAGTTACAGCTCCACAGCGACCAGAGGTTTCAGTATACTTCCCAAGCGTACTTCAACCTGACTCAAGAATACGGCATTACGCCTTCCATGTCAAGACGCGGGAATCCATATGACAATGCGATGGCTGAAAATTTCTTTTCCATCCTCAAAACAGAGTGCATTTACCGGAAGAAACCAGACTCCTTCTCTGAAGCTAACGAGATGATTGACCAGTACATACACTTCTGCAACCACGAGCGTATCCAGCTCAAAACTGGAGAGGCACCGCTGGCGCGCCGCCTCTCCTACGAAAACCCAATATTTCCTGCCAGGGGCTTTTTTGTACTGTCCGCACAATCTGGCGCGGTTCAGTCAGGTCGGGCTTTTTATTCCTTTGCGAATCGGCCCGCAGCCTCCACGGCCAGCGCATCGCAGCGTTCATTGTAAGGATGTCCCACGTGGCCGCGCACCCAGATGAAGGTCACACGGTGAATCTCCAGCAGCTCGAGCAGCCGCGCCCAGAGGTCGCTGTTGAGCGCAGGACTTTTGTCCGCCTTCCTCCAGCCGTTGCGCCGCCAGCTCTTCGCCCAGCCCTTTGTTACCGCGTCGACCAGATAGCGCGAATCGCTCGTAAGCGTGACCTCGCAGGGCTCGCGCAGCCGTTCAAGCGCGGCGATGGCTCCCATCAGCTCCATGCGGTTGTTGGTTGTGCTCGGTTCGCCGCCGGACAGCTCGCGCTCCTGCCCGCCGTAAACGAGAATCGCGCCGTAGCCGCCCGGGCCGGGGTTGCCCTTGCAGGCGCCGTCGGTGTAAATGTCCACATGCTTCATCCGGCCGGTTCCCCCTTCATCTCCACACGCAGCATACGGACGTCGCGTCCGAAGAAATGCAGCACGGTAAACTCGCCGAACAGACGGGAGGTGATGCGCTCCTGATAATTCCTGTTCAGCTCCTTCGGAGACAGGTTGGTGCTGACAATCGTCGAACGGCCGTTAAGCGTGCGGCAATTGAGCAGATTGTAAAACGCCGCCACCGAAAACGAACTGACGAACTCCGCGCCGAGATCGTCGATGATAAGCAGATCAGCGTTCTCGAAGCGCTTCACGTCGGTCCGCGCGCGGCCGAAGTGGTTGTCCTCATACTCGCCGAAAATGTTCTGCGCGCTGTCGTAGATCACCGCGTAGCCGGCATTGATGACCTCCTTCGCGACGGCAGAAGACAGATGCGTTTTTCCCAGCCCCGTGCCGCCCATCAGCAGCAGGTTGACGCATTTCGGACCGATCTGCTTCGCCGCCGCCTTGCAACGCACGACAATGGCCTGCATATTTTCGCGCTCGGTGACGCCGTTGACGGCACGCGAGGCCGCCGTCGAATAATAGCTCAGTTCAAAGGTATCGAAGCTCTGACCGGCCAGCACCTTGCCCAGCCCGCTTTTGTTGTACAGATACGCATTGTGCTTCCGGCGCACGCAGGCGCAGACGCGACTGCCGTCATAGCCCGTGTCGCCGCAGACGGCACAGTCAAACTGCGGCTTATCGAAATCCTCCGCCACTCCGCGCGACGCCAAAAGCTGCGCGCGCTCGGCGAGCAGCCTCTCGTTTTCGCGTTCAATCTCGGATACGCGCGCCGCCACGTCGCCGCCTGCGGCGGCGGCGGCCATGATCCGGCTGCCTGTGCGCGCAAGCACGCCGTCCACCTCGGCCAGACGAGGAATGCGCGCCCACATCGCGCGCTTCTTTTCCTCGGCCTCGGCAATGGCGCGGTCGCGGTGCGCGGCGGTTTCGCCGATGAGTTCGCTGACGGTTTTATCATTCGTCATCACTGCTCATCCCCTTTTTCACGGCTGCGGCAAAAAAGTCATCCGCATCAAAGCTGGAGCTTGATTCCGGCGTTTTCTTCGTCTCCTGCCGGCCGCTGTTGACCTCCTCGGGCGTGCGATAGCCCTTTTCAAACCAGGAGTCGAGAATCTTGTTCATATACGCGAGCCTGACCTTGCCGATAGCGTCCACCGTTTTTTCATAGGCAAGATGGACCAGCTCGTAGCTGGCCTGCGCTTCCTCGAACCAATGGCGGACATATTTCTTTTCGTTGGCTGTCAGTTCGCGGTCTCCCCAGCCGCAGGTCGCGGCGAGACGGCGGATATTGTCGTCGGCCGAGCGCTTGCGGCACAGCCAGGCTTCCAGCGTTTCATAAGAGTCCACGCCTTCATCAAATAAGCCGAGTGCCGTTTTGAGTATGTACTGCATGCTTCGCTTCCCCTTTTGAACGCAGTACTCGGTAAGCGCCATAAGATACTCGGCGGACAGTCCCACATAATCAAACAGATAAAAAAGCGAATTGAGGTCGTTTTTGTTCAAAAGCTTTTCAAGTTTTTTGCCCATATAATCGCACAGCGCCTTGAAGGTGGGATTCTCCTCGACCTGCTTGGCGAGCAGCTCGCCGTCGTAGGACTGAAACAGGCTGAGTTTCGCGGGAGAAGACGGCCTGTCCGCGCCCTCCGTGTCCAGAAGCTGCGCGCCGCGCCAGAAGCAGAGCGCGCTCTCCACCTCTCCGACAGTGAGCTTGAGGTAGGCGGCCGCCTCCGATACCGAAAATTCCTGCTCGCAGAGCGCGTAGAGCAACACCTTCAGCTCGGACTCTCCGGCAGAGGGCAGCAGCTTGCCGACCGCTTTATCAATATATATGAATTTTTCCTCGGGTCTGCTGATTCGGATGCGTTTTTCCGCCATACCGTAAAAATTCCTCCTCCCGCGCCAATCAAGAGGTCATAACGCTGCTGTCTGGCGCGACGGACAGCGTCAGTTTGCTCTGCTCGGCCACGTTGCCCACAATCTCGACGGTATAATCGATGTTCAGCTTGCCGCCCAGCTCGGTAATGTCGCAGTCAAGGGATTTGGTGGAAACACGAAGCTGCATCGGAAAATAGCCGGTGTCATACACGCAGTCGTGGCTCTTGCCCGCCTCGAAGATCATATGGGTGTTCAACTGGCCGGTGCGGTTAACCGCAACCATATCGCCGCAGAGCGAAACGGTCGTCCTGGTACCGCCGAAGCCGCTGTCCTCCGCCTCGATATACTGCAATTGCAGCATGTTGCCGGTTTTCTTCATAATGCCGGAGGCGCTGCTCTCTATGCGCTCGGTTTCCGCGCCGTCCACTCCATAGGGACCGTTTTCGGTCAGGCGCTCGGTAGTAATATTTATATTTACAGGTATTTTCATACGGATAACCATAGCTTTCGCTGCGCGAAAGCATCCTCCTTTCGGAATGATATAGATACAGTTCCGGCACGCCAAGGTCCGCAGCGCGGACGCACGGCACAGCCATTTTTGAAGCCGGCGCGGCGTTATGGATCAATAGCGGTCGATGTCCACAAGCTCGGCGCGGATATTTCTTCCAAGGAAACGGTGCGCATTCTCGGTAAAGCCATCGATGTCGTCGCTGACATAAAACATACGGCGCGCATCCGCGCCTCCTGCACACGGCGGCGCGCACAGCCCGCAGGCGTGCAGCACATCACGAATGCGCAGCACGGCCTCGATGGACGAGTTGACGAGCACGCTTTCCTGCAGAATGTTGCCGATTACGCCCGACAGCAGCGGGTAATGCGTACAGCCGAGAATGACGGCGTCCGGCCTTTCTGCCGCGATGTCGGAAAGATATTCGCGCGCGATCAGCTCGGCTACGCGGTCGTCGGGTGCGGTATAACCGTTTTCAACAAGCGGCACAAACATCGGACAGGCACGCGGCAGAATACGCAGCGCCTTATCCTTTTCACGCAGCGCACGCTCGAACGCGCCGCTTTTGATCGTCGCCGCCGTACCGAGGATGGCCACCTTGCCGCCGCCGGCCTGCGCGATTGCGTACGCGCGGTCGACCGCGCCCTCAATCACACCCACGACCGGCACGTCCAGCCGCTCGGACAACAGGCCGAGCGCGTTGGAGGATGCGGTCCCGCAGGCGACAAGAATAGCCTTGACGGCCTTGGACATCAGGAAATGCGCGTCCTGCAGCGAATACTTTCGGATGGCTTCCACAGTGCGCGTACCGTATGGCAGCCGCGCCGTATCCCCGAAATAAACATAGCTTTCAGCCGGCAGGATCCGCTCGAGCTGGTATGCGGCGGACAGACCGCCCACACCCGAATCGAATATGCCGACCGGCTGTTCAGCGGCGGCACGCATCTTCGACAAGCCGGTCGATAAGCTCCGCATAGGTCAGCCCGCTCCGCCGCATAAGCTGCGGATACATGCTGATCGCCGTAAAGCCCGGGAGCGTATTGATCTCGTTGAAATAAACGGTCTCATCCGCAGTGACGAAAAAATCCACGCGTGACAGGCCCGTACAGCCGAGCGCACGGAAAATCCGCCTCGCTGTCCCGCGGATAATCTCGGCCGTCTCGGGCCGGAGCCGCGCGGGTATGTAGTATTCGGCGACATCGCTGATATACTTCGTTTCATAATCATAGAAATCGCTGTTGGGTGCAATCTCACCGCACTCGGAAACAAAATCCCGCTCGCCGCCGAGAACAGCAACCTCCACCTCCCGGCCGACGACGGCTTCCTCCATCAGCACAAGACGGTCGTTTTCAAACGCCTTTTCAATGCCGGCAATCAGCTCCGCACGGCTGCGCGCCTTGGTGATGCCGACCGAACTGCCCGCGTTGGCGGGCTTGACAAACACAGGGTAGCCCAGTTTTTCCTCCGCCGCACAGACAGCCGCGTTCATATCAAAATCCGGCCCGGCGGTCAGCTCCACGCTCGCGGCCATCGAAATGCCCAGCCCCGCGCAGAGGCGCTTGGTGGCAATCTTGTTCATACACACGGCGCTGGCATAGGTGTCGCAGCCGACATACGGAATTCCGGCCAGTGTCAGCAGGCCCTGCACGGTCCCGTCTTCCCCGTTTTTGCCGTGGAGCACAGGGAACACCACATCTACCCGCCGGACGGCGAACGTCCCCGCCGCCTTATCCAGAAGCAGCAGTCCATGGTGCGCGCTGCAGGGCGAAACAACACAGGGAACAAGGTTTTCGGCGTCATCCTGCCATGTATGACAGCGGATTGCATCAACAGGGCCGGTATACCAGAACCACCGGCCGTCCTTCGTGATGCCGATCATCATAAGCTCATATTTTGTTTCGTCCAGATTCTCCGCCACGAAGCAGGCCGAAAGGTCGCTGATCTCGTGCTCGGTAGACTGGCCGCCGAAAAGTACCGCCAAAGTTTTCATCGGTTTCTTCTCCAAATCCAATTCAATTTTGCAAGCGCTTAACGCCTTACAATATAGTATATCAAAAAAACTGCGTTTTGTAAACAGCCCTTTAGGCACGGAACTGATATTTATACAGTCCCGCATACATCCCGTCCGCGGCCATCAGCTCCTCGTGCGTACCGCGCTCGGTCACGCCGTCCTTGGTCATAACAATGATTTCATCGGCGTTGCGCACGGTGGAAAGCCGGTGGGCGACGACAATGCAGGTACGCCCTGCGGCAAGACGCTCAAGCGCGGACTGAATCTGCATTTCAGTGGCGTTGTCCAGCGCGCTTGTCGCCTCGTCCAAAATCAGGATAGAGGGATTTTTCAAGAACACGCGCGCGATGGAGATACGCTGCTTCTGCCCGCCGGAGAGTTTGACGCCGCGTTCGCCGACCTCAGTATCGTACCCGTTGGGCAGCGAAAGGATGTACTCGTGGATGTTGGCGCACCTCGCGGCCTCCTCCACCTCCGAGTCGGACGCGTCGGGGCGGCCATAGGCAATGTTGTCCCGAATGCTGCCTGCGAACAGAAACACATCCTGCGCAACGATACCGATGTTTTTCCGCAGTGCGTAGCGCGTCATATTCCGAATATCTATCCCGTCGATGGTGATGCATCCCGCATCCAGTTCATAGAAACGTGGAATCAGATGGCAAAGCGTGGTCTTCCCGCCGCCGGACGGGCCGACCAGCGCGACAGTGCGCCCCTTTTCAATGGAAAGCGAAAGGCCGTCGATTACCTGTGTTTCCCCGCCTTCGGCGGATTTATAGCTGAAGCGCACATCTTCAAAACGGATAGCGCCCTCCAGCCGCTCCGGCTCGAGCGCGCCCGGCGCGTCGGTTTCGACGGGAACGTCCATAATCTCCAAAAAACGCGCGAATCCCGTCATTCCGTTCTGCAGTTGTTCAAAAATGGCCACAATACGGTTGACCGGCTTGAGAAACATGTTGATGTACAGCAAAAACGCAGCAAACTCGCCGACGTCGATACGGCCGTAATAGAAGAACAGTCCGCCCGCAACCAGCACCGCAAGATAAAGCAGGTCCATAAAGAAGCTGGTGCCCGAATGGAACACGCCCATAATGCGGTAGGAGTCGCCCCGTGCGCGCTTGAATCGCTCGTTGGCGCGGTCAAAGCCCGCATTTTCGTAGTCCTCGGCGGTATACGCACGCGTCACACGAATGCCGGAAATGCTCGTTTCGAGATTGGCGTTGATTTCGGCAATCTCCTCGCGCGCCTTTTTGAACGCACGATTCATCTCCCTGCGCGTCTTAACGGCAAACAGCACGATAAAGGGCAGGAACGCAAACACGATGACCGTCAGCCAGATATCGATCGTCGCCAGCATCACGAACGACCCGACGAGCATAATTGCCGAGAGGAACAAATCCTCCGGCCCGTGATGTGCCAGCTCCGAAACGTCAAACAGGTCGTTGACAAGCCGGGACATCACCGCGCCGGTTTTGTTTTCGTCGTAAAACGAAAACGGCAGCCTCTGCAGCCTGCGGAACATATCCCGACGCATATCGCCCTGCATCCGCACGCCGACGACGTGGCCCCAGTACTGGATGATGTAATTGAGCAGTGCCTTGAGCGCATAGATGCCCAGAAGGACCCCCGCCCAAATCAGCAGCATGCGCAGATTCTGCGACGGGACATAGTCATTGATGATGTCTTTTGCGATAATGGGATAAAACAGATCGCACAGCGCCACGATGAAGGCGCAGAGCATATCGATGAGAAACAGTTTTTTATGCGGCTTGTAATAGCGAATGAATTTCCTGACCATACGAATAAAACCCTTGTCCGTATACTTGTGCGCCGAAGGCTGCACCTTATGTATTATATACGCCCGCGCTCCAGAAGTCAAGCAAGGATTTCGTTTTGCACAATTTTGCACGCGAGCGGAAAGGTTCGGCAGCGTATGTTGTAATTCGGCGGAAATAAAATAAATAGCGAATCCGAAAAGCGGGACGGGAGTGGCTATGCCGCCCGTTTTTGCATCTGAGCATTTTCTTCCCGAATCTGCCTTCAAAAATCTGAAAAGCCAAAAAGACGGCATCCCTGCCTTTTGCTTTTGTATATTGAACCGTTTTTTACATAAAATAACAGTACAATCGACAAAACAAAGGGGAATTTCAAATATGAAAGCAACGGGCATAGTCAGACGGATTGACGACCTCGGGCGGGTGGTCATCCCCAAAGAAATCAGACGCGTGCTGAAAATCCGTGAGGGCGACCCTCTGGAAATATTCGTGGAAAACGACGGCGAAGTGATCTTCAAAAAATATTCGCAGATCGCCGAGATTGAACGGAGCGGCACGCTTCTGTGCGAAGCCGTACAGAAATACAGCGGCTTTGCTACCGCACTGTGTGACAAAAGCGAGATTCGCTTCATCGCAGGCGAAAGCAAAAAGGATTTTGTCGGCAAGCCCCTTTCCGCAGCGCTGCAGCGCGCCATCGAAAAGCGGCAGGGCTATATTCCCGCCGACGGCGAGGACCTGCCGCTCTTCGACTATGGCGACGCTCAGGCGGCGGCAGTTTATCCTATCGTTGCCGAAGGGCTCATCGCCGGCGCACTGCTGGCCGTGGACAGCGGCGACCGTCCCTTTGAGGAAGCGGATAAGAAGCTGCTGGCCGCCGGCGCACTATTTCTTTCCAAACAGATGGAATTGTAAAGCCGCGCGCAAAAAGCGCGTTCCTGCAGGAACGCGCTTTTTATATCGGATTTGCTTACGCTCTCTTCCTGATAACGACGGCGGCGCCGATCACGGCGACGACGGCGAGAATCGCAACCGCAGCCACACCCGCGTCAGACGTAGACGGCGTGGAAGAAACGGGAACCGAGCTGTCGTCTGCTGCGTCGGAAGATGTGTCGACGGAGCCATCGCCACCCTCGGCGGATTCGCCGGTGGCGTAGACCTCAATCTCGGAAACCATAAAGAACATCTCTTTGATCTTGATCTCTACGGAGATTGTTTCCGCATCGATCGGCTCGGAAAGCGGCAGCTCAAGCCACTCAATCGTCGCTCCCGCTGTGCAGCTCAGAGTTCCGATTTCCTCATCATCAGCATAGACCTTGATATATTCCGCCTGTTCAATCACAGGTGCAACCTGCATACGCACTTTGGTAATGCCGAGACCCTCGCCCTGGAGGTCAATATCCACCTTTCCGACGCGGTCAGTCAGATTGGTTCTGATATTGCTCGCATCATTGTCATTGCAATAGAAGCAGAACCAAGGAGAACGCCCGAGTTCAGCCTCCTTGTCGCCATAATTGAAGCTACCCGTCTCGTCAAACACACCATCCGTCAGGTCATTGTCATACTGCGGAATCGCTTCATGCGGCTCTACGCCGGACCACGGCTTGTTGAGCGCAACGTTCTTTTCCTCTGCCGAGACAAACACGCAGCAAAGCGATACTGCAAGCGCAACGGCAAGAAACACGGAAATAAACTTCTTCATCGTCTGTTGCATCCTTTCTTTCGGAGGTCCGCCTGTTGCGGTCGATCGAACAGGAAGTACACCCCATAATATGAACATATTTTAACACATCCATGTCCGCTTGTCAATAGATGTTTCACGGTACCGTAAAAATGTCTGTACGCTGCAATCAAGGGGAAACCGGAACCGAAAGAAACGGTGGCGCTCATTATCAGAATAAGGCTTAAATTTTTATATGACGCTGAACACAGGCTGTGCCGGCGCTCTGCGTTTGAAAGAAAGCGCAGTGCGTGTAAGGGGATATACTTTTTGTGCATCCTTCCTTGCCGGTTGCCATTCAGCGTTAGGCGACGACGCTTATATGGATTACGGTTTAATCATCTGCCAGGCCAACGGCCGCCCGATTATGACGGAACACTTAAACAAGCGATTCAAGGAAGTTCTTACGCAACTGAACGACCCCACAATCCATGCTGACAATGTAGTGTTCCACAGTCTGCGGCACACAAGCACGGGCGTAAAACTGCGGCTTTCCAAGGGCGACCTGAAAGCGGTGCAGGGCGACGGCGGGTGGAACTCTCCCGATATGGTGACAAGGCGGTACGCGCATATTCTCGATGAAGATCGCCGCCGTTTGGCGGACGAAATGGAGCAATCCTTTTACAAAGGAGCAAGCGAAGAACCGGCATCCGCTGCCACGCCTGCGCTTGATGTGCAGACGGTTATGAATCTGATCAGCAGCAATCCCGAACTGTTCAAAAAAGCATTGGAAGCCATCCAGTTTGCGAATAACACCTGACTTTATTAGCAGTCCGCAAATTAGCAAAATACATCGTATTAGCAAATGGGGTAAAAATCAAACGAAATTCCCTTGCATTATGCGATGTTTATCAGCAAAAAAACGGATACGGGTTTATTAGCAAAAAGATGGGTAATAATGCTGAAATTTTGGGCAAGTGATTAGCAATTAGCAAATCGTCCGAAAAGAGCAGAAAACAAGAAAAGCCGAAAACCCTGTAATATCAAGGCTTTCGGCATCATTGGTGGCGCGCCAGAAGGAGCTCGAATCCCTGACCTTCCGCTTAGGAGGCGGATGCTCTATCCAACTGAGCTACTGGCGCATATGAAATTCGGAACACCTCTGACGGCAAATCGGGGAACGCTTTCCGTTCTCCCGGCAGGCGGTCGCTCCATCTCTTACGGTCCGAAAACTGCAAACCGCTTTTGCTGTTGCCGCAATCTTCATCCCGAACGCAGCGCATCCGAAAAGGAATATCTGTCCGCGCCTTCCGCTTGTCCGCGCATCCGGCAGATACGTTCGGCGCACATGGCGCACATTTTATTTTACACAGATCAGGCCGGTTTGTCAATACCTCGCCGGAGAATTTCCGGCTGCCGCGACAGGAAGCAAAAAAAGAGGACGGCACAAAGCCCTCCTCTTTTCGGATTCCCGATCCCTCGCCGCGCCGGAAACGCAGCCGGAATCTCATTCCTCCACGGGTGCAAACTCGCTCTTCGGCACGCCGCAGAGCGGGCACGTCCAATCGTCCGGCAGGTCGGCAAAGGGAACGCCCTCCGCCTCCTCGTCGTACACATACTCGCAAACCTGACAAATGTACTTCATCCTTGATTTCCTCCTGTATATTTATTTCTCCAGCCCGCAGGGATAAGCGGAAGCACACGCCTCCGCCTCCTGCGCAATGCTGCGCCAGAGTCGGTAGCCGCCCGCAAAATTGCAGCAGGCAAAGCCGTTTTGGGACAGGATGCGGCAGGCGATGTAACTGCGCAGCCCCGACTGACACATCACATATACCGGCTTGCTCCTGTCCAACTCCCCGAGACGGCTTCGCAGCTCGTCTACGGGGATGTTCGTGTCAAACCCGTCCGCATGCCCGCCTCTGAACTCCCGGGAGGTCCGCGTGTCCAGCAGCGTTACGCTGCCGTCCCGCGGCAGCGCGGCGAGATCGTCGAAGCGGATCTGTCTGACCTTCCCCGTAAGCAGGTTCTCGGCCATATAGCCGGCCATATTCACCGGATCCTTCGCCGAGGAATAGGGCGGCGCGTAAGAAAGCTCCAGATCACACAGGTCAAAGGCCGTCAGACCCGCCTGGATCGCCGTAGCCAGCACATCGATGCGTTTGTCCACACCGTCGCCGCCGACGATCTGCGCGCCGAGCAGTTTACCGGACGGCGTTTCGAACACGAGCTTGAGCGTCATCACCTGCGCGCCGGGATAATAAGACGCGTGCGAAAGCGGGGACAAAATGACCGCCGCACAGTCGATGCCCAGCCCGCGCGCCGTGCGCTCGCTGATGCCGGTGGACGCGGCCGTGCGGTCAAACACCTTCAGGACCGACGAGCCTGCGGCGCCGCGGTAAACCGACGGCAGAGAACAGATATTATCCGCTGCAACGCGCCCTTGCCGGTTAGCCGGACCCGCCAGCGCGACAGTTGTCCTGCGGCCGGTTGTACGGTCGATCACCTCGACCGCGTCGCCGACGGCGTATATGTCGGGGTCGGAGGTCCGCATATGCGCGTCAACGGCAATGGCGCCGCGAGCGCCCAGCTCCAGTCCGGCCGCCTCAGACAATGTATTCTCGGGCGTTACGCCGATGGCAAGGACAGCCATATCCGCCTGCGGCAGCGCGCCGCCGTCGGTGTGAACGATGATCCCGTCCGCCGTTTCCGCAAAGCGCTCAACGCTGCGCCCGAGCAGCAGCCCGACGCCCTTTTCCCGCAGATGCGCGTGCAGAAAGCTCACCATGTCCGCGTCGAATTGTCCCAAAAGCTGCGGCTGCTTTTCAACGATCGTCACCCGCAGCCCCAGCTCACGAAAATTTTCCGCCAGCTCGACACCGATGAAGCCGCCGCCCACGATCACGGCCGAGCCGCTTCCTGCGGACATCGCCTGCGCGCGGAGACGCAGCGTGTCCTCCACCGTGCGCAGTGTAAAGACACGGGCGCTGTCGACGCCGGGCAGCGGCGGCTTCACCGGACGCGCGCCGGGAGACAAGATGAGCTTATCGTAGTGCTCGGTGTACGGCGAACCGCCGTCGAGCGGACGGACAGAGACCGTCTTCGCCGCGCGGTCGATGGACGTCACTTCCTGCCGCACACGCACATTGATGCGGAAGCGCGCGTAGAAGCTCTCGGGCGTTTGGAGCGTCAGGTCCGCTTCGTCGCGGATGACACCGCCGATGTAATAAGGAAGGCCACAGTTGGCATAGGACATATAACCGGTGCGCTCAAAAACGACGATTTCCGCCTGTTCGTCCAACCGCCGCAGCCGGGCCGCAGCCGAAGCGCCGCCGGCCACGCCGCCAATGATGACGATTTTCATTTACCGTTCCGCCTTTCCTGTGTAGCCAGTGATGCCGCCGATGTTTTTGACGTTTGTATAGCCCATTCTTTTCAGCGTTGCCGCCGCACGGCTGCTGCGTCCGCCGCTCAGGCAATAAACGAACAGGGGCGTACTTTTGTCGGGCAGGACCTGCGGCGCTTGCTGCAGCGCGTCCAACGGGAAACTCCGGCTGCCCGCGATGTGGCCGGCATCGTATTCGGCCTTTGTCCGCACGTCCAGCAACAGCGCGCCGGGCGTCTGACGGGCTTCCGCCACGCCGACGTTGATGTCGGGTCTGGTCAGCAGTCCGAACAGTGCCATTCCGCAGCCCCTCCCTTACGCGAGCAGCGCGGCGAGCGCTTCTTTCGGCTTATAGCCGACTGAGACGTTGACGACCTTGCCGTCCTTGAGCACCGCGACCGTCGGAATGCTCGCCACGCGGAAGGCGGCAGCCAGCTCGGGCTGTTCATCGACGTTGACCTTGCCGACAACGGCACGGCCCGCATATTCCTTTGCCAGCTCTTCAATCACCGGGGCCAGCATCCGGCAGGGGCCGCACCACGGCGCCCAGAAATCCAGCAGCACAGGGTGCTTGGCGTGCAGCACCTCGGCTTCAAAATTGTCTTTTGTGATCTTCAGCTCTGCCATTGTGTACAGTCTCCTTTGTGTTGTTTGGATTTTGTACCCCTATTATACCCGTATGCAGCGCCCGCGACTATGACTAAGTCACGTTGAAGAAAAAATTTTTTCTGTTTTTACAGCCTGCGCAGCCGGTCCATATCGGCAATCCGCACGACGCCGCGCCGCAGCTCAACCGCGCCCGAATCGGAAAAGCGCTTGAGCGTCCGCGCGACAACCTCGCGCGCGGAGCTGAGCTGCCGCGCAATTTCTTCGTGGGTCATATGCAGCTCGCGCGTGTCGTTTTTTTCGCATTCCGACAAAAGGAAATCAGCCAGCCGCCGGTCAAACCGCTCGAACAGCAGCGTCTGGACGGTCTGCATCGCGCCCGAAAAACGCTCCGCCATCAGCTCGTTCACGAACGCGCGCACAGCCTCGCTGGAACGCTCCAGCCGCTCAAATGCAGCGGCGGGCAGCACCAGCAGCCCGCAGGGCTGCTCGGCGGCAAGATGGAGCGCAAAGGAAATCTGCCGGAGCACGCACGAGGCGGACAACACACAGACGTCGTCCGGCTTCAGCCGGAACAGCGTGACCTCGCGTCCTTCTTCGGAAAGCAGATAGGCGCGCACGCCGCCGGAAAGCACGTAGACCAGCCCCAGACAGGCGCTGCCGCCGTCATAAATCGGCTGTCCGCGATCGTAGCTGCGCAAATAGGCCGCGCGGGAAGCCGTCTCCCGCTCAGCGGCGGATAGCTTCGGCCAAAACGGCAGCTTGGACAAATATTTTGCGGCCTCATCCATCGCGATATTCCCTCCTGCGGACAGTATAGCATATTTGAACGCATTTGAGAAGTGCGAACGCAAAATTTTTTGTAAACGCATAAAAACAATTTGCTCTGCGGACAATATTTCATGCGTGATATTATAACGCTGCGTTGATCATAAAAGAAAGGAAAGCAAAGCATGAAAAAGTTTATCTCAGCCCTGCTCGCGGCTGCGATGGCTGCCGCGCTGTCGTGCGTGTTCGTTTCCGCAAAGGAGACCAACATCGCGCTTCACAAGCCGTGGTCGGGCATCGAGGTGCCGACGAACGAAGGCGCGAACGCATATACCGGCGACTTCACCGACGGCGTATACGCCGCCGAAGGCGACGCGTTTTCGTATAAGGAGCCCTGGTTCACCTTCTACTGCAACGACCAGAACGACAGCTCCTGGACCAACCTGACCGACCGTGTCGGCCGGGTAGACATTGAGCTCGGCGATGCCGGCACCGGCATCACCAAGGTCCGTATGCAGGTCGCACCCGAAATCGGCGGCGCCGAATATATCAAGGTATATGCCGACGATAAGGAAATCGGCGCGATGACCTACGAGGGCACCGACATCCAATGGATTGAACTGGCGCTTGACGGCCCTATCGACGCCGAGACGATCTCCGTAGAAATCAAAATCACGGATATGTTCTTCATGGTCTCCGAGATTGAAGTCATCGCCGAAACTGCGGACGACTCCTCCGCACCGGAAGACTCTTCGACCCCGCCCACTGCGGACGCCGGTACGGCCGCTGCCGTGATTGCGGGTCTCGCCGCGCTCTTCGTCTCCGCCGTGCTGATCAAGAAAAAGGCATAACGCCCGAAAAAAGGCATGAAAAAAAGAGCAGCAATCGCTGTTCTTTTTTCATGATCCTTCCTTCCGTTTTGAAGGAATGCACCCCACTGAAAATGACGTACACACTTTGTGAAATCTGCCCGCTTCACAGACGGTCCGGAAACTCCTGCTCCAATATCAGCTTACAGAGCTTTTTCTCAAAAATGCTGCGCAAGATATAAGAAGCCCGGAGTTTCCGTTTTTCCTTCTCGCTGGCCGTCTTATTCTGAAGCTCGCGGAAAAGCATTATTACCTTTTCATGGTAATAGCTGTGGTAGGTATGCACCGCTTTCGCCCGCGTGATGTACATCCGAATGCCGATTTCCGCAAACGACATATGCTTGTTTTCGCGCATCTCGGCGATTTTCAGGATTTCATCCTCGTTCGGCTTAGGACGGAACGGCGGCAGCGACATCAGAAACGACAGAGGAGCACCCGGCTCACCGGCGCGGTGCTCCTGCAGAATCGCCGCGTATCTCACTTCGAAATACGCGCTGATGCAGGCCTTGTTCTGACAGCATTCGTTGACCTGATGGTAGAACTCCCTTGCCTTCCTGTATCCGGGGACATAGACAGGATTGCTGAAATACAGTCGGATCTGGCGGTTTTTCTGCTTGGAATAGAGCTGCTCGACCTGTGCGGATGTGTGGAAGTAACACTTCGCGATATCGACGAACGTCAGGGCGTGCCGGTCGTGAAGAAGCATGATTTCGTAGGCGTGCTCGCCTTTTTCAGCATGGCGTAGGGAGTATCACAGAACATATTTTTCATTCCCCAAAAACAGAATAACAGAAAAACAATGGTAAGCTTTTATGATTGAATTTTATCCGTCATATGAATCACACTCGGGAACTCATAACAGTAAAAGATCTCATCCCTCACCACCCTTCCCCATGAAAATAACCCTTTGAAGTGGTGCGGCGGCTTTTTACCGTACCCACAGAGCGAGAAGAATAAAACCGGCAGGGAAAGACGCATAAAAAGCCCATCCCCTTACGCGCACTGTGCCTTCAAATGCAGAACGCCGGCATAGCCGGCGTTCTGTGTCATATAATTAAAATACAGCCTTCCGCTTTGTTTACCAATACTCCGGCATTCTCCGGCTTCTACGCTTCACTCCGACGCGCGCAAAAACAACACAGCACAGGATGCCGTTTCCATATCTGCGGCAGCAGCCAAACACACCAAAAAAGGGAACGCCGAAATGCTAACGCCACATAAGGCAGTAATTTAAAACAACATTGAAATATACTTTACGGGCAATAGCAAAGGCAAGAGACAGCGTAGAAGGCAAAAATGCTTTTTACGCTGTCTTTCTTTATGTTCAAAAATAAAATCGCACATTCGTCAAGCAAAAACTTCCTTGCTACAATGTAGGCGAGGGAGGTAAGCAGATATGCGAAATCAAAAATATTACATAGCGATTGATGAAAGTGAACGGAGAATTATTCTAAATGCTCTTAATGCGCTGCGGAACAAATTACTTGCACAAGACAGATATACGGACGCAGTAGATGATGTTCTAATCAAAGTAGTCAACGCACCTATTAAGAAATTCAAGATAAAGATGGCGGAGGTTTAAGGTTATGGAAAAAACAATATTTGAGCAGATGGGCGGCACATATACTCAGCAAGGCGATTGCTATTTGCCAAATCTCGTCTTACCCACCGAAAAAGAAACAAGACCTATTGGAGTATGGGGGCAACGGCATTTACGGTATCTGAAAGAATGCCATAGGATTACATACGCTAATCTTCTCACAAGCGGCAAACTGAATAGCTATCTTGTTGATATTGATGAGCGGGCAGAGAATATGTTTCTTCGGTTGGTAAAGCAGATGGCAGAGCACGAGGGTGTGACCGAGCGGCTAAAGGCGGAAAATCAAATGGAGTGGGTTGGACAGATAAATAACATTCGAATTTGTGCAACAGAAATTGTCAACCAAGTGATTATTTTTGGACAAATGACCGCACTAAAATAGCGGTCTAATTCTGCTGGCGTCTGCTTCATACAACTTTTTATCCACCATAAAACCATTTCTACAAAGTTACCGGAAACATGATTGATAAGAAAATCCAGCCGTATGTCTTTATTGTGTTTCCGATTTTGTTTGACAAAGTCACGGATTATATAAAGTAAAAAAACTGTGAATTCTTAAGGGATTAACTTGACTTTTTCTCCTCATGATTTTATACTAACAAAGATTAGAATTGGTATTTTTATTTCCTAATAGAGCCATATTATATTGCACTTTTTATTGGGAACGACAAGATCACGTTATATTTATGGATGTTTGTCTTCTTGATTAGCAAGGCTCCGGACAAATTACCGGAGTCATTTTTTTACAATATGAAGGGAATTATGGTGAAAGCGATATGGACAGCCAAACTCCAGACATAAAAGAAAAAATACTTTTCACAAGTCCAGCGGAAGCCTGTCACCTGATGGGTTCCAATATGCGGGGCCTCTCGCAAGAGGAAGCGGACAAGCGCTTAGAACAATACGGAAAAAATGAATTAGCGCAAAAGAAGCAGACCAGCATGCTGAAAAAGTTTTTGGCAAACTTTACTAGCTTGATGGCATTGCTTTTGTGGGCCGGCGGCGTTATGGCAATACTTTCCGGCGCATTAGAGTTGGGGATTGCCATTTTCTGCGTCAATCTGATCAATGGCCTTTTCTCCTTTTTTCAGGAATTTAAGGCGGAAAAGGCGACCAACGCCCTGCAAAAGATGCTGCCCGCTTACGCTCGAGTAATCCGGGATGGCGAAGAGAAAAAAATACTGGCAACAGAAATTGTCCCCGGAGACATTATGGTTCTGGAAGAAGGCGACCGCATCAGCGCCGACGCCCGAATTCTTCAAAGCAATGATTTCCGTGCCGACCAGTCAACGCTTACCGGAGAGAGCAATCCTATCCGTAAAAGCAGCGATGCTTTACAACAGGAATGCAGTTATTTGGAAGCGGAAAACATGGTGTTTTCCGGCACGTCAGCGGCGGCGGGTACCTGCCGTGTGCTGGTTGTATCAACCGGTATGGACAGTGAATTTGGGAAAATTGCAAACCTGACGCAAAATACAGAAAAAAGCCTTTCGCCTTTGCAAAAGGAACTAAATGTCCTGACTAAACAAATCGCCTTGATTGCTTTCAGTATTGGCCTTATCTTTTTCCTGATTGCGGTATTTTTAGTAAAAGACCCGTGGATGGAATCATTTCTTTTTGCGCTGGGAATGATCGTGGCATTTATCCCGGAAGGGCTGTTGCCGGCGGTAACGCTATCTTTGGCTTTAGCGGTACAGAAAATGGCTAAAGAGCACGCACTGGTCAAGAAATTGTCTTCTGTAGAAACATTGGGATGTACCAATGTCATCTGTTCGGATAAAACCGGTACCCTTACGCAGAATGAAATGACGGTCAATCACCTGTGGAACCTGCGTGCAGAAATGACGGTAAGCGGAGAGGGATATGCCCCGCAAGGGGAAATTCGGGATGGCGATATTGTAGTAACGGCGCAAAACAGCAACGCATTAAGGCTTTTGCTCAGTGGCGCTGCGTTGTGTTCTAACGCCAAATTGCTTCCCCCGGAGGAGGGAAAAGAACGCTACACGGTGCTGGGCGACCCGACGGAGGCGTGTCTTGGCGTTGTTGCCCAAAAAGGCGGCATTGACCTGGATACACTGAATCAGACGTTTCCGCGTGTCATGGAGCTGCCTTTTGATTCCCGCAGAAAGCGCATGACAACTATCCATCAGCTCAGAGAACCTTTTGAAGGAAGCAATCGAATCGCATTTGTAAAAGGTGCTCCCAAAGAGGTTATGGAACTGTGCCAACGCTGTTATGATGGTTCTTCTTCCCGCCCGATGAAGGAGGAAGACCGGCAGCGCATCATGCAGGCAAATGATACTTACGCCCGGGATGGTTTGCGTGTCCTGGCAGTGGCCTATCGTCCGTTACGCAGAGACGATGAAACGCTTCCTGAATCGATTCGTGAATATACTCCTGAAAATGTAGAAGAGAATTTAACCTTTCTTGGGCTTGTGGCGATGCAAGATCCGCCACGCAGTGAGGTAAAAGAAGCGGTTCGCCTGTGCCGCAGTGCGGGTATCAAAATCATTATGATTACCGGTGACTATGGATTGACTGCCGAGAGTATAGCCCGCAAAATTGGCATCATCCAGAGCCCTGATGCCAAGGTAATATCGGGCGTGGAACTGGCCGAGATGGATGATACTGTGCTGAAGGAAGTGCTAAAAGGCGAGGTTGTTTTTGCCCGCATGGCGCCCGAACAAAAATACCGCATTGTCTGCGCTTTGCAGGAGATGGGCAACATTGTCGCAGTAACAGGCGACGGCGTGAACGACTCTCCCGCTCTGAAAAAGGCGGATATCGGTATTGCCATGGGAATTACCGGAACGGATGTCGCCAAGGAAGCTGCCGATATGATTCTGAGCGATGACAACTTTGCTACGATTGTCCGGGCGATTGAAGAAGGCAGAACGGTTTACAATAACATCCGGAAATTTCTTCGATATATTTTCGACAGCAATACGCCGGAAGCCGCAGCACCCACTTTATATCTGCTTTCCGGCGGTATGATTCCCGTGCCGCTAACTGTACTTCAAATTCTGACCATTGATATTGGTACGGATATGGTGCCTGCGCTTGGCTTGGGCGCTGAGCATGCAGAAGCAAGTGTGATGCAGCAACCGCCGCGCTCCACCAAAGAGCGGTTGCTCAATAAGAATGTTGTTTTAGTCGGATTCATCTGGTATGGACTGCTTGGCACACTCTTTTCTGTGGGTGGTTATTTCCTTGCCAACTTCCTGAACGGCTGGCCGGGTATACCACTGGCTGCGGAGGGGACGCACGGTTATGCCGAGGCCACAACGATGATGCTGGCCGGTGTGGTCTTCGCACAGATGGGAATGGCCATGAACAACCGAACGGATTATGAATCGGTCTTTAAAAGAAAGCTGTTCAGTAATCATTATATCAATGCCGGCTTAGTGATAGAGGTAGTGATTCTGCTTGCGCTGATGTATATTCCGTTCTTGAGCGGAATTTTCAATACGGCGCCGATTTCCTGGATTGAGTGGCTTTACTTAATTTGTATCCCGTTTATTGTGTTTGGCATTGAGGAAGCAAGAAAGAAATTACTGCGTGTACGCCGAGCGAAAAGGAGTTGAAAGCAATGAAAGCATTAGTTATAGGATGTGGAAAATTTGGTGTCCGGGTGTCGGAATATTTGGCACGAAAAAACCATGATGTCATCGTCATAGATAATAGCCCGGAAACATTCCTGGCTTTGAGCGAGGAATTTACAGGACGAACAATCTGCGGAGTCGGATATGACAAAGACGTGTTGGAACAGGCGGGAATTGCTTCGGCGGATGTAGTGATTGGCTGTACCAGCAGCGATTCGCTGAATGCAGTGGTTGCTAACATTGCGAAAAATGTATTTCATGTTCCCACAGTTATCGCTCGTATGTATGACCCTATACGGGCGAGAATGTTTGAATCCATGGGGATATATACAGTATCCATTACCCGCCTTGGACTGGATAATGTCATGGAATACCTTGAAGGAAACAGAAGCTGGCGTGTCATTCGCAAATTGGGAAACGATGTCCAGCTTGTAAAGGTACGAATTCCTGCCAGCTTGGAGGGGAAAAAGTATTCCGAGTTTGATGTGGCAGGAAAGATAAGTCTGATTGCTGTAGAACGTCATGGACGATCCTTTGTGCCGGAAAGAGATATGTGTTGCGAATATAACGATATCTTGTATTTGTCGGTTTGTTCAGATTGCATGGAGCGGGCCAGGGATATGTTGCAATTATAAAGTGGAAAGGAGCGGTGTACGATGAATGTGATTATTGTTGGCGGCGGCCAAGTCGGAGGATATATCGCTGGATTGCTAATAGAAAACGGAAACAATGCTATCGTCATTGAAAATAAAGAAAAGGCCCTTCAGGCATTAAAGAAAAACGGCCTAAAAAAAGAAAATGTCCTGACAGGCGATGGAACGGACGCTCTGTTGCTGGAAAAAGCCGGAGTGCGCAGATGTAACGCCTTGGTTTGTACTACGGGCAATGATGAAACTAATTTGGCCGTGGCAATGATGGCAAAATTTGAATACGATGTGCCAAAGGTAATTGCGAGAGTTAATAATCCCAAAAACGCATGGCTTTTTAATGCAGGTATGGGTGTGGATGTAAAGATCAATCAGGCCGACATGATCGGTCATATGATTGCAGATGAAATGAACTATCAGTCCATTATGACCTTGATGCGGCTGTCCAAAGGCGACTACTCGATTGTCCGTATCCATGTCGACTATCATTCTCCGAATGTCAATAAAACCATCGCTGAGATCAAACTTCCTTCGCACGCCCTCTTGATTGCTATTTATGAAGATGATGCGATGCTTATTCCCCATGGTGAAACCGTTATTCGTGCCGGCCAGTATATTCTGGCTTTTGCAGACGAGGCGGCCGTGGAGGAACTGAACCGGATATTTGGTGCGAAAGAGTAGAAAACATCATTTTATCGGAGGGATATTTTCTGCGATCTTCTTTCTTAGTCGCAATAAATTAGATTATGAAGGAACGAATATAGCCGCATTGATGCGGCTAGGGTAAAATGGAGGAAATGATCCTGTAACGCTTTCAAATGCAAAATGGAGGGGTAAGGTGTTTATACCTTATCCCTCAAAGTTTATGCTTTAGAAATGGCTTGAAATCAGGCTTTTTCAACCTCTAATTTTCGATTCTTATATGTTGTAATTAGAGGTTTTAACGACATTATAAAATGTGAATCGGTTTCCATTTCACTACGCAAGGCATAAAACAAAATAGTATCTCCGCTTTTTTGAAAAATATTCAAAAACTTATTCAGGAAGTATTGACAAACATTTGTTCTGTGGTGTATAATAAAAAAATATCAAAAGAGAGCGACAACTGAATATCTTTCTTCACAGATTTGGGATGACGGCTGTGAGCCGGATAATGCCTGCGGTATGCTAAGAGAAAATGCCGCCGCTTCTGAAACTGCTTTGGACTGTCGGCAGTAAGAAAAGCGTAAAGGACAGTTTCGACTTTGAATTTCAAAGCCGGTTACATGAATGTGAAGCCACTACCGCAAGGGATAAGTTTATCCTTTTGGCGGTAAGTCGGTACGCATTTGTGTGCCGGCTTTTTTTGTTACCCGAAAGCCGGTTACAACTGAATGACCGGCTGGATGGGATATGATTTTGCCAAGACCTCTTGTGTGAGCAGAGAGAGCGAAACAACGCTGCGGTGAGACTCCGGGGCAGGAATAGAAAAACGACATTCAGGCAGACCGGCAAAACACCCACGGGAAAGACAGCAGAGATGTCGTATGCTGTAACAAGCAGGGAAACTGTATTGACAGTTTCCCTCCCAATCGGCTTTGAGAGCCGATTTCACTTTAGGGGGCACCCCTAATACCCCTTGAAAAATCAAAGAAAGGACTGATGTTATGAACGAAGTTAAAAATAAAAATCTGTTTATCCGTGTCAGCGAAAAAGAGAAAAATATGATTGAGCATAACGCTGAAAGGTGCGGTCTCTCTGTATCAGAATATCTCAGGCAGCGAGCTTTGGGATATATGCCGAGAGCTGTTTTACCCGAAATATTCTTCTCTTTCAATGATAAATTAGATGAGCTTTGTGTGGTATGCGAAGGCAAAATCTCAGCAGACACGGAAGAAAAAATTATCTCTTTGATTGATGAGATAACCGCCGAACTTATCTTACCGCAAAAGGAAAGGATAGTGGTATGATGTGGCGACAACGGGATACTGGCCTGTGAAAAGCAGGCTGAAGGAAGTGATCGACTATGCGGAAAACCCCGATAAAACCATCGACAAAAGGTATGTGGACAGCGATCTCTACGCCGCCTTGCAGTATGTTTCCAATGATAGAAAGACCGATGAGCGTATGCATGTCAGCGGTATCAACTGCAACGCTAAAAGAGCCTATGAGCGTATGACAGCAACAAAAAAGCGCTTCGGTAAAACAGGGGGCAATGTGGCGTATCACGGGTATCAGAGCTTTCAGACGGGAGAAGTAACTCCCGAAGAAGCACACAAAATCGGCTTGGAAACCGCAAGGCGTATGTGGGGCAAGGAATATGAAATTGTTGTTACCACCCATCTCAATACCGATAATCTCCATAACCATTTTGTGGTAAACTCCGTATCCTTTAAGACCGGCAGGAAGTTTGAAAACCATATCTCCGATCACCACAGGCTCCGTGAAATCTCCGACGCCGTATGTCTGGAATACGGCAAAAGCATTTTAAAAGAAGCTGAATTTTATGGCGGGAAGAAAAAGGAATACCGGCTGAAGCAGAGCGGCGGTGTGTCGCACCGTGAACTGTTAAAGGCGGATATTGACACCGCTCTTGCCCAGTCCACCAACTTCAAAGCCTTTGAGATACGCCTCAAAGATATGGGCTACGAGATACGGCGTGACGAACACTTTGCCCACTATTCTGTCAAAGCGCCGAGCTGGCAGAGGGCAGTCCGCTTAGACCGCTTGGGCAAGGAATATATGCCTGCCGCTATCCGTGAACGACTCTTGGATAATCAACGATATGTCGGCTATGTTCCGTTCCATAAGCCGAAATATACACCGCTGCTTCTGCTTGAAATCGAGTACCGCAAAATGAAAAAGATGGACGGCATACAGGTATTGTTTGAACTGATTATCGAATTATGCAAGCTGATCACAGGCAACAATATTGCTCCTGCCGCTCCCCGCCTGCTTTCGCCCGAAATGCGGCGGGAGGTTGCCAAACTGGATAAAACCCTTGAAGAATACAGATTCCTGTGCGAGAAGCAGATTGATTCTCCGCAGGAGCTTGCCTTTTTTATCAGCGAAACACGGGCGCAAATCTCCGCTTTGGAAAAGGAAAGGCAGTCAATATATAACCGAAACCGCCATAAGAAAAGCGAATCGCTGAACACCGAAGCGAGGGATATTACCGCAAAAATCAAGCCTTTGCGAAAAGAACTGTCCATCGCACGGGCAATTCTCGAAAAGATACCGAGATTTGAAAAACTGCTCGAAACCGAGCGGCAGATGGAAATTGCCGTAACAATGAAGCACAAAGAAAGAAGGTATGAACGATGATAAATACAATCAACCCGCCGAAGAAAAAGGCGGCGAATATCGGGGTGGATAAGCTCCGCACCTTTGAGGGACATCCCTTTCAGGTGCTGGACGATGAGGATATGGAGGTGCTGACCGAAAGTATCAAAGAACAAGGCATACTTTGTCCGCTGATCGTCCGCCCGATTGAAAATACGGACGAATATGAAGTGGTTAGCGGACACCGCAGACTACACGCCGCTATAAAAGCAGGACTTTCCGAAGTGCCTGTTTTGATCTATCCCCTTGACCGAAACGAAGCGATGATTGCGGTTGTAGACAGCAATCTCCACCGTG
>ERZ857984.810-NODE-810-length-32366-cov-4.241961_pt1 | contig 32366 bp, 42 predicted proteins | sample MGYA00519914_ERZ857984 | MGnify/ENA primary metagenome ERZ857984 (study PRJEB31778, sample SAMEA3449417) | human gut metagenome | biome: human gut; feature: human-associated habitat; material: faeces | place: United Kingdom | collected 2010/2012 ... | reverse complement strand
CCACAACCGCCAGTGCGACGGCCAAGAGCGCCAGATTTATCAAGATTTGCATGGGTCATCCTTCTTTCGCATCGTTTTGTATACCATAGCAATTCCATCAATATCTTCATCCGTTAAGATGCATGAAAATTCTGCAAGCTCCATGCACTTAGCCACCCAGAGCGAGACACGGTCTGTAGATTTCATATCTGCATAAATCTGCCGTTCAAATTCACTCATGCTGTACGCCCTCCTTCTTCCAACACTTCACAAATTCGCAATGCCCATCGAGCGGGCAGCCTGCACACCTGTCATCGTTCAACGGGTATCCCTGAATATTGCAGTCGTCGTCCATCATGTCTAACCTATCGGCATAGTCCATTATCGCTCCTCCTCCGCTGGCTGTTGTAAGTCAATCTCTCCATGTCAGTCCTCCTCGTCCCCATACTTTTCGTCATACTCTTCCGGCGTGATAATTCGGCATCTATCCTCGGATACATCATCGAGGCAAACAAACTTCAGCACCTCTCTGATTTTGACCCCACGTATAAGCGCATTGTATTTTTCGTCGTAACCTTCTTCCGGGACTTCTCCCAGCGTCATGCACAGCCCAGCAGGACATGGATTTCCATTCTCATCTTCTGCCAATCCCTGTATCTCAAGGCAAATTCTCAACTTTTTCATTTTCAGTCCTCCTTCGGGCCGCAGCCTCCAACATCATGCAATCGCTTCAACAGCGCTTCGCGGTCTATCAAATCAGACATAAGCTGCTCCTTTCACTTTTTCGATTCTTGCCTTGAGAGAACGCAGCAAAGTTTGCTGCACTTCGTCCTTATCCCCCAGGGCGGCCACAACGTCCTCGTCCACGCCGCCCTGTACGATAAGCCTGTGGACGATCACCGGCTCCCGCTGGCCCTGCCTGTGCAGTCGGGCATTGGCCTGCAGTACAAGCTCAAGGCTCCAGTTCAGCCCGAACCACACAATGTGGTGCCCGCCCTGCTGCAGGTTCAGGCCGTATGCACAGCTTGCCGGATGCGCCAGCAATATGTCCACCTGTCCGGCGTTCCATGCGTCGGCGTCCCGCGGCCCGGTGAACGCCCGCACCCGCAGGCCGCTGCGGGCAAGCGCGGTGAGGATGCGTTCCCGGTCATGCTGGAAGGTATAGAACACCAGCGCATGCTGTCCGTTCAGCTGCTCCACCAGTTCCAAAAAGGCTTCGATTTTGCACGAATGCACCTCGTGTACACCATGTGCGTCGTCATAGACCGCTCCGTTGCAAAGCTGCAGCAGCTTGTTCGTCAGCACGGCGGCCGTGCCGGCCAGTACCGTTTCGTCCGGGCTCACTTCAAGCAGCATGTCGCGCTCCAGCTTTGCGTAGGCCCGCGCCGCGGGGGCGTCCAGCACAACGGGGATATCGTGCTCCACCATATCGGGCAGCGTCAAATAGTCCTTGGCCTGCATGCTGATGCAGATATCCGAAAGCAGCGCACGCACGGCCTGCTCCGTGCCCTCCCGGGGCTTGTAGGTAAACACCGTCGTGGCGTTGCGCTTGTCGGGCAAAAAATACTGCTCCCGGAAACTGCCCACCGTGCGCCCCAGCCGCTGCCCGCCATCCAGCAGGAAGACCTGCGGCCACAAGTCCAGCAGTGCCTGCGGTGCGGGCGTGCCCGTCAGTTCGACGATGCGCCGGATATGCGGCCGCACGGCCTTCAGTTTCTTCCACCGCTTGCTCTGTTGGTTCTTGAAGCTGCTGCTTTCGTCCAGCACCACCATGTCAAAAGGCCACGCGTGCTGGTAATAGTCCACCAGCCACGCCACATTATCCCGGTTGATGATGTAGATATCCGCCGGCTCGGCCAACGCCCGGATGCGTTTCTGCGTGCTGCCCAGTACCGTGGAGACGCGCAGCATCTCCAGGTGGGACCACTTGCGGGCCTCCTGCTGCCAGGTGGCTTCCGCCACTTTCTTCGGCGCAACGATAAGCACCTTGCCTACCTGCAGCAGGTCATACCGCAGACGCGCAATAGCCGAAAGGGTTATAACGCTTTTGCCCAAACCTAACCCATGTCCAACCACAAGGCCAGGGCCGGTTTACCGATAATTTGTTCGATACAATACTTTTGATAGGGGTGTGGTGTGAACATCATTTGGACATCACCTCCTTATGCTGTGCGTGCCAGCGCGCATGCTCCGCCTGCGAAGAAAACACCTGTAAATTTTCCAGCCGGTTATCCCGTTTATCCCCATTTATGTGGTGGACAACTTCGCCCGGTCGTAGTCGGCGCCCTAACATCCGTTCCGCGGCGGCCCGGTGCTCCGGCGCACCAAATAGTTTTGAATAGGTTTTTCCGTTTCCTTTACCCAAATGCGCCAGTCGCAATTTTGTGCGGGCGTTAAAATCCATACGCTGGGGATTGAAGACAGCATTTAACCGCTTCATATTTTGCTGCATCCCTGTGTAGTCTTTGAGTGTCAGATACCCTCGCGGGTTCTGGCTTTTTGAAGAAAACGCTGCCAGATGCTGCCTGCAACAAAAGTTATGCCTCTTGATCTTGCACGGCGGCCGATGTAAGTCTTTCCCGCACCAATCGCACTTAATGTTCATACCGGCAGCACCTCATCCACAAAAGCCTTCACTGCGTTCAGCCCTTTCAAAACGCGCACGTCTGCGTGCCGTTTGCGCAGCGCGCCGATCTGGTATTCCTGAATGCGCTGCAAGCTGCCCACCTCTGTTTTTAGTTCTATGAAATAGATCCGCCCGTCAGGCGTAAGTACGATCCGGTCCGGTACACCGGGGTTCCCCGGCGAAATGAATTTATAGCACAGCCCCCGGCGCTCGCATACCATGCGCACAAGCCGCGCTTCGATCTGGCTCTCCTTCAAAACATGTCTCTCCTTTCTTGAAAACCCGCCCGCGTAACTCGCGCGCGCACGCGCGTATATGTCCGCGTATTAGGCGTATTAGGCGTTTAGGCGTATACATATATTCTCTAATTCCCCTAATCTATATATCTCTAAGGAAAAAAGGTTACAAAGTTACAATAGCTGTTTTTTGGCTTCACACTGCGGAAAATCGGCGTAACCTTGAACGTTACAAAAGGTTACATCGGTTACAGGCCAACGTTACAAAAAAGGCGTTTGTTACGCATTTGTTACGGCCAATCGTTACATCCTGAAAGCCCTTTGCGCGGGAACCTTTCTACCCCTTGGCGTCCTCTGCCGCCTCCCGCGCAAGGCCTTTCTGCACGCCGTATGGCCCGAACCGCATCGCCTTTTCTGAACGCTTCCACCCGTCTATACGGGCGATCACATCGTTGATCTCCCGCACATCCTGATACCGGATGTTCTTCGGGTCGCCGTCCAGTGCTTCGCACCACACCTCCAGCGGGCACACACGGCTGCGCGCTACAAGGTCTGCCGCCGCGTCGCCTTTCATGCCGCCCGCCCAGAACATGCGCCGCCGGGCGAGATCCCACTTCATCCAGTCCCGCGGTACCGGACGCTCCACAAAATCGTGGATCAGGCCCTCACGGGCGCCGCGTTCGCGGTGGCCTTCCTGCACTTCTTTTGCCCGTTCGGCGGCCTCATCAGAGACGAACAGGGGTTCGCCCAAACGCCAAAGCAGCACAGCCTCGGCCCATAACTGATCCACTTCGTTGCCGAGGTCCGCCCAAATGGATTTTGTCGGATGGTGTATGCCCACGTCTACGGGCCAGAAGCGCCGGCTTCCGGTGCCGTCGCGCAGGTATTCGCTGTTGTTGCTGGTGCCGAAGAATACGCACCGGCGCGGGCATATATCTGTGCGCCGGCCGTAGGGCACGCGAAAGATGTCCTCGTTCTGAGAAAGAAACTGCTTTACGCGGCCCACTTCGCTGCGGTTCATGGCTTCCAGCTCGCCCACTTCGACGATCCACACGCCCTGCACCAGCTCGCATGCTTCTTTGCCCTCGAACGTTTTCAGGCTGTCCGAGAACCAGCGCAGGCCCATTTTGCGCAGCAGCGTGCTCTTGCCGATGCCCTGCGCGCCTGTCAGCACGGTCATGCAGTCGAATTTCGTGCCGGGCATCAAAGCCCGTGCCACCGCGGCGCAGAACGCTTTGCGCGTCACTGCGCGGGTGTATATGTTGTCGTCTGCGCCCAGGTAGTCCGCGTACAGGGTCTCCAGCCGGGGCGTTCCGTCCCATACAAGGTTCTCCAGATATTCGCGCACCGGATCGCTGGCGTGGGCACGTCCGCAGAGGGACAGGGCGTCCATGACCTTTTCCTTTCCGGTGATGTCGTAGGCCCTTTCGATGTACCAGCGGATACCCGCGTCGTCGTTGTCGCCCCAGATGCGCCGTCCTTCACGGCTGTCCCAGGGAAAGGGCCCCCGTGCCACGGCACGGCTTGCAAATTCGTCCAGCGCGATGCGGTCCCTGAGCCGCGGGTCATTGTTCAGGATAAGGAGAACATTGTCCACGGTGTTGTCGTAACGCCCGGTGTTGGGATGACGTTTCAGGCCGCGCATCCAGTTCGCGGCTTCTTCCGGGCTTTCCCCCGCGGGCGTGGCAAAAGCTGCCGCCGCTTCGGCATAACGCTCTGAATCCAGTAGCGCCGTGACGCTCTCATCCGCCACCGCAAGGCGGCGCATGGCCGTGTAGCTGGGCAGCTTGTTCACCGGCGTACCCGGGGCAGCATCGTCGTCCTGGCCGGCAAAAAGGTGCAGCCGTACAAGGTCAAACGAGTTGCACAGCTGCCCGCCGGCCGGGTCCGTGGCGTGGTGGGAATAGAGGAACTGCCCGCCCTCGTAGATGATGGCACCGCCCGTCGTGCTGCCGCCGGTATAGGTGTACCGCTCCGGGATATCCGTAGGGACGTACACGCCCGGGATGAACTTATCCATGGCGGCATATACGTCATAGGTGCGGCAGAAGGCACCTATCACGCCGTGCTTGGCCGTGGGGGCCTCCTGCTTGCCTGCGGTTTTCCCGGGCGTCCTGCCCGCGGTCCCGGGGCACTGGGGCCACTGTGAAACGTCGCCCCAGTTCACGTACAGCGCGAGCATGCCGTCTGCCGAAAGCAGCGGCTTGTCCGCGCATTGAAAAATATACTCACTGTCCGCACAACAGCTGGGGAAGTACATGAGGCGCACGGCCTCGAACGTCGTCCGGTCGAACAGTGCCAGCGTGGGGTCAATGAGCTGCGCCAGCTTGCGAGCTGCAGGTTCGTATTCGTCCGGCGTGAGCGTCCGGTCAGCAGGGATAACAGCGCGCAGGCGCGGTGCGGCAGGGCTGTGCTTGCGGGTGGAGTAGACGGCATACCCGCAGCCCAGCCCGTCCAGGCGCGCAAGCACGTTCGCCGTGCCCTCCGCCGGCACATGGTCCATGTCCAGTGTTATGACGTCGCGTCCCTCAATGGCCCCGGCCTTGCGCACTCCGCCGCGCAGCACGCCGCCTACGAAGCCGCCCACGTCCTTGAGTTCGTCCTGCCGGGCCTTCTTCATGGCCAGATACTCCGCCATGGTCTCCGTGCCGCGCGCCGGCACGCGTAGCCGGTCATACAGCTCGGAGATCCAGAGTTCCTGCGCGGGCCATCGTGCGGCGCGGCGGCTGCCCGCGGAACTGATTTTTATTTTCCTGTCATTTTGCAGCACGTTTTGCCCTCTTTTCGTCACACAGATCTACATACAACCGCGTCCCGCTGTTCCAGCTTCTTACCGCTGCGTCCACCGTGAAAGCAAGCGAGCCCTCGTCGAATTTGCGCCCAAAGCTTCCGCATCTCGGGCAGACCACCGCACGGCGGGCGCCCCGGCGCCAAAGGATGGGTTCTGCGCCGCATCCGTTTCGGCACGGAACGGCGTCCTCTATCGTAAGTACTGTTTGCCCCTGATATTTTTTCATATCGCTGCGCCTCCTTAGTCTTTCGTGTAGAACCCGCCTGTCCAGCCCTCGGCCTTCAATGGAAGATCGGGCGCCCAGGGGATAGGCCGGGCCATGATATCGCAGACCGCTGAAAGGTCTGCGTGTTCTGTTTCTGTCTCTATCACGACTTCATCGTGCACATGGAATACCACAGGGTATCCCGCCGCTTCCAGCCGCTCGATGTTCTCCGCCAGGCAATCCCGCGCCACGGCCTGGGTGATGTTCTCCACCAGCTTGCCGCCGTAGGTCTCCTGCACGCCCCATTTCTTTGAGGTCTGGTTCATTCCGTAGTAGTGCAGCTGTTCGAATCCTTTGGCATTTTGTGCAAGGAACGGCTTTGCGTAGAACAGCACACGCCCGCTGGGCAGCGTTACCGTTAAAAACCACTGCCCGGTATCCGCATCGCCCTGCAATGCAAAGAGCAGGCGCCCCACGGCCTGCGGCCGTCCGGTGCGGACCACATCGGTTGCAGCGGCCTCCACCGCGTACCAGAAAGCCACGATGCGCCGGTTTGCCTGCCGCCAGCGCTGTACGATACCGGGCAGCTCATCCTCCGGGATGCCCATGGACAATGCGCCCATGTTGATGAGCGCCCCCACACCGCCCTGATACCCCAGCGCCAGCGTGGCGACCTTGCCTTTCTGGCGCAGGTCGTACTCGGGGTTGCCCTTTTTGATGCGCTCCAGCGGAACGCCGAACATCTGCGACGCGGTGGCCTCGTAGATTTTGCCGTGGGTGCGGAACACGTCCAGCACCCATTCCTCACCGGACAGCCATGCAATGACACGGGCCTCGATGGCGGAAAAGTCGGCGTCAACGAACCGGTGCCCGGGGGCGGGCACCAGCGCCGTGCGGATCAGCTGCGACAGCGTATCGGGCACGCTGCCGTACAGCATGCGCAGCGTGTCCACGTCTTCGGCCTTTACACGTTCGCGGGCGAGCTCGATGCCGGGAAGATGCGTCCGGGGAAGATTCTGCACCTGCACCAGCCGGCCGGCCCACCGCCCCGTGCGGTTCGCACCGTAGAACTGCAGCAGGCCGCGCACGCGTCCGCCTTCGCCCGCACCGGCGTCCATGGCCGCATACTTTTTGTTGCTGGTCTTGCCAAGCTCCTGGCGGATCTCCAGCATGCGCTGCACCGCCTCTGAGGGCGCGCCGTCCGCCAGCATCCGGGCCACCGTGTCCTTGCGCAGGTCGGCCACCTCCGCGCCCGTCTCGTCTTCCAGCCAACGGGAAAGCTGCGCGACGCTGTTGGGGTTATCAAGGCCGGATATCTGTACGGCTTCCTGTGTCAGCTCCTGCGTAACGCGTGCGCTGCAGGCGAGCGCTCCGTGCACAAGGTCAAGGTCCACCGCCACGCCGCGCGCGTTGATGAGGATATCCGTCTCCCATTGTTTTTGTACCGCATCGGGTACCGGCCAAACGGACAACCGCCGCTCGATCTCCTGCTCCGTCACTACGTCCTGCGCATTGTACTCCTTGAACAGGCGCCATTTTTCCGGCTCCGCCGCCGGGCGCACGCGGGTGCTCGGGTTTCGTGCCGTCGGCTTGCGGGGCACGCAGAACGTGCGGATCAGCGCGCTGCCCGTAGACAGCTTGCGCTTGTCCTGCGGCAGGCCCAACGCCTCGCCTGTAGCCGCAAGGCCGGCGGTATATCCGCAGTACAGCCCGTGCAGCATTGTGTCCCGCCATTCCGTCAGCCACCCGGCGTCAAAGGGCAGATGCTTGAAATGCCGGCAAAGGCAGTACCACTCGAATGCGGCGTTGTACGCATGCTTCAGGCAGTCTTTGCAGAACAACAGGGAAAGAATGCTGTCGGGGATGGCCTCGCCCTGCGCAAGATCGACGACGTGAGCGGGTTCCCCGTCCAGCGACCAGGCGAACAGAAGTATTTCAAAGTCGGGGGCCTGCGCGTATTTGTACAGGCCCCCGGTCTTGATGTCTACGGACGAATATGTTTCTATGTCAATGTTGAGATGGTGCATACCGTCCGGCCTCCCCTTACACAGGCAGGCCGGTGATGGGGTCGATCTGCGGCCCCGCGGGCTGCTGCGGGTAGCCGGCGGGTACGGCGGCAGGCTGCTGAGCGTAGGCCGGATAGGTTGGTGCCTGCGGCTGCGGGGCGTAAACCGGCGCCTGCGGCGGCACCGCACCGTATGCGGGCGTGCCGGGCGCGGGTGTGCCGAACGCATCCTCCGCGCTCACGCGGCCGCTCAGTGCCTCGCCGTCGCGAAGCTTCTGGATGCCGTTCAGCGCGCAGCCGACGCCCTTGTTGCCGTTGCTGGCATACGGGAAGAACGTGATGCTTGCGCGGCCGTACATACCGCTGTACACTTCGTTCTGCTGCAGGATGGGCTGCACATTGGCGTCCACCACGAAGGGGGCGTTTTTGTTGCTGGCGGTCACCACCCAATGGCCTTTGCACTCGTCGCCGAACGGCATGCCGTCGCTGGGGCGGCCGCCGTCGCCGTCGTGTACGCTGATGCGCAGCTGGGGCGGGCGGATGCCGTTCCATTTGCTGCTCACGCCGTTGTTGGTCGCGGCGTTGATGGCCGCGTCGATCAGGCCCTTTGTCGCAACGTCGGTTTTCGGGATGAGCAGCGTCGCGCTGTACTTTGGTTCGGCGCCCTGCTGCTGTGCATAGGGCTGAAAAACATGCAGGTAGGAAAAACGGACTTCTCCGGTGGTGAGTGTGCAAGGGTTCGTGTTCATAACGTCATACTCCTTTTATTGTTGATTTTTAAAAGCTTCTTCTGCCGCGTTGAGCGCGGGGCGGCGGTCGGTATCCGGCACAAGCGTGGGCGCTCCCGGAGGGGTCACCACATGCGCGCCGGCGGCGTCCTGGAACGCCTTTTTTCCTAAAACTTTTTCAATGGCTGCCAACGTCAACGGCCTGCGCTCGTACAGCAGCGCTTCCTCATAGCCGGCCGCTTTGATATCCGCAAATGCCTTTTCCATGTCGTCGAATTTTCGGACGCTGCGCCCAGCCACGGCCTTCCAGCCGGGGATGGCCCGGCCCGCAAGAACCTGGGACAGCGCATATTCTTCCAGGTCCTTTACCCATGCCGCCAGCCCCTGTGCCCGGCGCAGGATGCCGCCGATCTCTTCGTCGCTGTACGTTGGCGCGGGTTTTTGGCCGAACGCCTCAAGGGCCAAATGCTGCCCCCGGGCCCGGCAGCTGCCTTTCAATTTGCAGAACTGGCACCAGCTGCCCGGGACCTGTTCGCCTTCGCCTCTGTATGCTTTTTCCGCCTGCGGCCGCACGGTATTGGCGCCCCAGTCCAGCAGTTCCGCATAGCCGGTCTCCCAGGTCTTCACGCCGCCCGCATGGGGCTGCACGATGGTCATGCGCACGGTCTGGATGTCGTACATCAGACAATAGCGGGACGCCGCGCCCAGGGCGTACAGCATCATCTGCGGGTTGCGCTCTGCTTCCACGGGCTTGCCGGCGCCGTTCTTGTAATCAACGATGTGCAGCACGCCGCCGCCGATCATGATGCAGTCCGCCGTGCCGAATCCCTCCGGCACATATTCGCTGAAATCCACCTGCTGCTCGGCGGTTATGTACGGCCGCGCGGGGAATGCGAGGAAAGTTTCGTTGATGAAGTCCATATATTCGTCCGTGGCGGACAGCATCTCGGGCGCGAAGTGTGGGTCAGCTTTCAGTTTGTTCAGGGCGGTGGTGAACTTTCTCGGCCCCATTGCTTCAAGATACTGCTTGCGCAGCTTCAGCTCCGCGATGGCATGGGCCAGCCGCCCGGCCTCGGTGTACTGGGTGCTTTTATCCGGCATGTCCTCGGCCAGCCGCGCGGATGGCGTGCAGTTCAGCCACCGTTCCGCGCTGGATGCGGACAGCAGCGCGTGCTTCTCAGGTGTTGGCATGTTGTTCGCCCTCCATGTGTTCGCGGCAGAAATCAATGCACTGCTCTACGATGGCGCCAATAGGCAGACCGCCGTTTTTGATTTTCTGTATCGCCAGCCACCGGTAATACTCCTGCCCCACCCGTATGACAGGCTGTTTGTTCTCGGTAGGATCGGGGTAGGGCGGACGGATCTTGAATTTATCAGCCATCAGATCTTCGCCCCCAGTCCGCGCAGCTCGGTGGCAAAAGCGCCGTACTGCTCGGCGGGCAGCGCGCTCAGTGCCTGGATGCCGTACTTCGCAAGCAGCGCCAGAACCTCCGCGCGCTTGCCTGTGTCGCAAAGAGAGGTCGCCGCCAGCTGAATGTCCTCAAACCGGAACGCCCTCGCTGTCGTAGGTGCGGCCGCAGGCGCCGGTGCGGGGACAGGCTGGGCCACGGGCGCGGGAGCCGCAGCGGGTTGAGCCACGGGCACAGGTGTAACAGGCACCGGAGCCGGAACAGACGCCGCCTGAACTGCGGGTCCGGACACAGCGTGCCCGGTTGACAGACGTTCCAAAAAGTCCAGCACCGCAGCCGGCAGATGGATGTTGACGTCAAGCGTAAAATTCGTATTCATTTGCTTTTTTCCTCACTTTCGGTTAAAATGAGGGTAGCTTGTGGGCTACCCTTTGGGGTTGCGCTTGTCCGATGTGCAAGATCGGGCAGGCGCTTTCTTTTTGTCCGCCAGAAGGCAGACCGCCGTGAAAGTTGTTCCGAGTACGAACCCGAAGCAGATGCATGCAAGGCCCGTCATTCGATCGCACCCCAGTCGATCGGCTTCGGCCCTGCCGGCGCTGAGATGTGCGTGTTTTCAAGGATGCTGTCCATGTGGTGTGTCACCATCCAGCCGAGCGCCTTGTCCATCGGGCGGCGCATCCTGCGGGCCATGTTGTCCAGCCGTATGTACTGCTGGGGCGTGATGCTCACTTTGATCTCAATTTCCATGCGTGGTTCCCTCCTATGAAAGTAATCGTGCAAGTGTGGTGCGCGTAATAAACTTAATTCCATCAAGCTCTTTAAAAGGGAAAATCCTTGATACGACGCGGCGAGACCAGCCTGTATAATGCGCCACGTCCGCCACTGTCAGCCTTTCGCCTTTGGGAAACGCCGTAATGATGCTCTCAAGCTGGTCACGGTACCCAGGGGATTCACGGGCCATTGTGTTGCCTCCTTTCTTGCTTGTACACCTCCAAAGTACCTGTTACAATGGTCGTGGAAGGAGGTGAATTAAAATTGAATAGACCAGAAGAAAAAGCGTTGGAAATTGCTACGCAAATCTGTGTCTCCAAGGTTGCCAACACAAATTTAGGGGTAAGTGCCGAAGGCGGTCAACGTTTAGGAGAGTTCTTTGAAGCAATTTACAACAAGGTGGTTGAGATTACAAAAAGCATTCCTTAAACATTCAGTTTGATAATCTCAACCAGCACAGAGGCGACTTGCGGCAGAACTTCCACTTCTGTTTCGCTGGCCGCCTCTTTTGATGTGCGCTCAACAAACGTAAGCAGCGCGTCGGTTAGACGGTTGATTTTTTCAGTATCCATTACGTTCTCCTTTCTGTCCGTTTTATGGGACACTATTTGTCGGATAATGTTGACATAGGAATTTCCAAAATTTTGCTGATGCTGGCGACAATACGCGGCGTTGCGATTCTTCCGACAAGAATTTTGTGAAGATAGCCCGTATCAAAATATAGTCCAGTATCTGCACGAACTTCTGTGATTAGCCATTCTTGGTTTTTGTCAATATCTACAAGTCTTTTTTTTATTTCTTTACCAAAATTACAAAGTTTTGACATTACGCATAATTCACCTCCATTCTTATTGACAGTTACCGAAAAACGTAATAGAATGAAATTGCATCAAAATTCAGTTACTGTTTTCGGAACCCTATGGCTTATATTATAACCGTTTTCGGTAATATTGCAAGGGGTTTATTCTTGTTTTCAGTAATTTGTGACTTTGCACAATCAGGAGGCCCCGATTTATGTGTAATATGTACTCTATCCTTCAAAAGCTTTGCGCCCAAAAAGGAATAACGATAACCGAAATGTGCAGAGCAGCTGGTGTACCACGTAGCAGTGTAGGGAATTTGGCGACTGGGAGCACACAGCAACTTTCAGCTAAAAATATGCAAAAACTTGCGACCTATTTTAACGTGAGCGCAGATTATCTTCTCGGAAACGAAGAAAAGCCCGCCGGCCAAGAGGCCGACGAGCTTATAAAAAACGATCCCCTCGCTGGTCAACTTTTCGCTGCATACGGCAAGGTAAAGGAAGAGTTTAGCCAAGCTGAGATTGACGATATAACAATGATTATGGAAATGATAGCGGAGAAAAAACGCAGAAAACGCGAAAAAGGAGAAGAATGAGAAAATGAATGCCACGGTTCCTCTTGACGAATTGTACGACAATTTAGATCAACAAGGAATAGAAGTCTTTCATTGTTCCACAAAAGAAGTTGTCGCAGTTGCAGAGCCATCCGGCTATCTTTGCATTGACGCCAAAAAAGTAGAAAGCACTGAACACGAGCGTGAAATCCTCATTCACGAAGAGGGCCACTTTGCCACGAACACCTTTTATCAGTTGGACAGTCCGTACACGGTGCGAGAGCATCAGGAAAACATCGCGGTTCGCTACGGCTTTAAAAAATATTATTCTGTTGAAAAGCTACTGTCCTTGATGGAAGAAGGCTACACAGAGGTTTGGCAGCTTGCGGAACAGCTCAGTGTGCGTGAGGAATATGTACAGGAAATGCTTGACTATTACACACAGGCATGCAACGTAAATTTTGCACAAGAATTAGCCGAACGTAAACGCGCTCGTGAAATAGAAGATGACCCAATCACACCAGAGACCTTACAAAAATTGCAAGGCATCGCTTTTTCGTGCGATGGGCCATTAACGGAGACCAGTGCACAAGACGTACTTCGGTTTGTCGAAATGGTAAGAGGACGCAAAAAAGCAGAGTAAAATAAAAAACGCCTCGGCACGTGGTCGGGGCGAACTGATGAGTTATTTTTCAGATATAATGTCAAAAAATTTCCAAGCCGCCCAAGCCAGAGCCGTGAGCGACACGCCAAAACCTAGAATAGAAAAAAACAGTTTTAAAATATCAGGGAGCATTGTTTTCCTCCTATCAGAAAGGTGGTAATTCGAAAATGAAACGAATCTTGAAATGGGTGATAGCTGCGGTGTTACTATGCACAATATTTGTGGGGTGCCTTCTCTTTTTAAGTTTCATCACAAGCACTGTTGATTTCATCAATTGGGGAAATGCTTTTGACGGAATGTCTGCTCTCGGAACGGTACTTATTCCTCTTGCGGTGGTTTATATTGAAACCAAAGTGGAGCGCACCCGTACCAGAATCGAATCCGAAAACGCCGAGGCAATCGAAGAAATGAAAGCAATTTTGGAAGAGAATCAGAAAGTGTTACGTTCCGTGAAAGAATTTGAAGATACATATGGTGAAGACGTAAAGGCGTTTGCGCGGATTCGCAGATCGAGCAATACTTTATTGACTGGTGAAATGCACGGTGGCGATTTAAATTTGTACACAGTTTCCACTAAATAAATCTTTACTTCTATAGTATATCATTTCATACCTTATGTAAATCATCAATATTTGTTAATAATGACGAAATAGTAATACTGAAAGTATAAAATAAAAAACGCCCCGGTGCTACCAACACCGAAGCGTTTATATAGAACAGCTTACCCAATGGGCAATCCGTCCGACAATGTGATTGTACCACCTTTGGGCAGGCTTTGTAAAGTGCGCCCGGAGGTGTTTTTATGTTATGTAAAAAATGCGGCAAAGAAATTCCCAATGAAAGTATGTTCTGCAATTGGTGCGGAAAGAAACAAACCATGCAGCAAAAGAAAGGAAAACAGCGCGGCAACGGTTCTGGCACAGTGTACCAGCTCCCTAATAAAAAGTGGAGAGCTGAAGTGCGTGTCATGGCCAATGGCGCCAATATACGGCGCACAAAAGATGGGTTTCTCCGAAAAAAAGACGCTCTGGACTATTTGCCCATTTTGAAAAACGGGAAATACACTGTCTCGGAAAAGTCGCCTATTCTGCGCGACCTTTATAACCTTTGGAAAGAAACAAAAAAATATAAAGGAATGTCGGAAGACAAAAAATCTCATTATCTCACTGCATGGGGCCGCCTCGAGGAGTTACAGCACCGGGATATTCAAACGCTTACATTCCTCGAAATGCAAGAAATTGTTGACGGCGCACCGGGTGCATATTACCCAAAGCGTGATATTAAAACGCTTTTATCCCATATGTACAAAATTGCAGAAAGAGAAGAAATACTTCCTCCAAACAAAAACTTAGCTCAATATATCGAATTGCCTCAAACGCCCAAATCCAAACGCGACGCATTTACATCAGAGGAGGTAGCAAAGATATGGAAAGACTACGAAAACGGAAATAATTTTGCGGGATACGCTTTGGCAATGATCTATACCAGCATGCGGACAGGCGAGTTATTTGCACAACGGGTAAAAGACATTTTCCTCGATAAAAAATACATGATTGGGGGAATTAAAACGGAGGCGGGTATAAATCGAGTGATTCCATTGGCTGATTGCATCATTCCCGTAATAAAAAAGCAAATCAGCCTATCCAAAAAAGGCGGAATCATCGACATGCGGATAGAAGATTTTTACGAAATGTGGGCTGAGTTCATACAGCGCACAGGGATACGCCCCTTGGATGCATATTGCTGCCGTCATACAACCGCGACCGCCCTTGCCGAAAAAAAAGTAGCCCCCGCCATCATAAAAGAAATCATGGGGCACACTTCATACAACACAACTCTTCGATATACCCATATATCCGTAGATGAAAAAGTAAAAGCAGTAAATAAGTTAAGAAAGAAAAAAAAGACAAAAAGTAGCGAATCCAAGGCGATTTCATCATCCAGCTATTGACAAATCTTTCCGAATCACTATAATACACGCATGGCAATAAGCGTGGCAATAGCAAAATTTTAATGGGATATTGAGGGTAAAAATAGATAAAAATAAAACCGCACCGAAAGCCCAAAAATGGCTTTACAATGCGGTTTTATGGCGGAGAAGGAGGGATTTGAACCCTCGCGCCGGTTTCCCGACCTACGCCCTTAGCAGGGGCGCCTCGTCACCACTTGAGTACTTCTCCAAAATGGCAGCGTTCATTTTTCCGCTATTCTGTTTTATGCACCAGCCGCCGGTTCCTTAAATGGCGGAGAAGGTGGGATTCGAACCCACGGAACATTGCTGTTCAACGGTTTTCAAGACCGCCTCCTTAAACCACTCGGACACCTCTCCCCGGTCTTGCGGCTTAGAGTGCGTTAATAATGATAACATATCCTTCCGTCGCTGTCAATATTATCGCCAAGATTTCGCACCGAAAAACATCTTCTATATTTTTTGGGGGAAATATGCTTTCAAACAGTTCTTTTTGCAAATAATCATCCACCGGCAAATGAACTGTTCCGGAACCAGAGGACAGTTCACGAGCCGGTGGTTTTCGGGATGCAAAGAAACAGGCGCCCGGGCAGGCGCCTGTTTCTTACAAATTGAAATTATTCCGCATTATCCACAAGGACAACTTCCGTATTACCGGCTTTGGCCTGCTTCTCAACAGCTGCCATCAGTACTTTCACGGACTCGCTGGACGAAGTTGCGCCAGCCACAGCCTCGATCTTATCGGCAGTACCAGCGGCTTTGACGTTTTCCTCAAGCTGGGGAATCCACTCGGAAGGAAGCGGATCCATCGGGTAAGTCTCTGCCGTGGCTTCGCTCTTCAGGTTGCCGTTGGCATCCTTCGCATCAAAATCCACATCCGTGATCACGCCGTCCTTATAAGTGACGGACAGATACTCCGTCCAATCATGGGACGGTTCCTTGTACTGGGCGGTATATGTGCCGTCCTTGATGCTGCCGCTGCCGCCGCAGGCCACCAGAGAAAGCGCCAGCACAGCCGCCAGAGCCAAAGTAAGCAGTTTCTTCATAGGGAATTACCTCCTAATTCAATCGCAAAACTCTGCTTGTGAAAGTTTTGTCATGGTTAGAATATCATTATCTGCACTGTAAGTCAACAGCAAAATAGTTACAATTCCTATTTTTTTACTCTGCTATCATCAATGCCCGTAAAACTATCTTTCCCATCCTGTGCCCAATCATGCAACACGCATGGGTGTCTGTTCCTTGGCAGCAACGCGCAGCACCGGCGCTTTGGGCGCGGGACGGAACAGGTTTTTCTCAGCCTGATACGCGGCATAAGCCAGTGCCGCACAGGCAGGCGTCAGCAGCATTTCCGCGCAAAGTTTTCCGGCGCCATAGGCTCCTACAAAGCAGATCGCGCCCAATACCAACAGAACGACCGCCATACGCAAAAAAAAGCTTTTCATTTCCTTTTTCATCATGATTCCTCTTTTCACAGCTTGAATCGCTGAATATTTCCTCTGTGTTTTCACAATAATACAACCGTTAGTTGTTGTCAAGACCGTTTAACAACTTTTTTTACAATTTAAAAGAAAAACCCGCTTTACTTTGACAACCATAAGTAGTAAAATCAAATATAGAATGATAGATAGAAATGAGGCATCCGCATGTTTGCACAACGTTTGAAAGAGCTGCGCAAGCTGAATGGGCTCTCCCAGGCGGCGCTTTCCAGCCTGCTGGGCGTCACGCAGCAGGCTGTCGGCAAGTGGGAGACCGGGCGTTCCACCCCGGACCCACAGACGCTCGCGCGCGTTGCCGCTTACTTTAAAGTAAGCACCGATTATTTGCTGGGCTGTGCTCCCGCCCCTATCACCTCCGCCGTTGCGGCAGCGGATGGTCCCCGTGAATTTCCCATACCCATTATCGGCACAGTGCGCGCAGGTTTTGGCGCGTTCGCCTTTGAAGAGGACTACGGCGAGGAATACGCCCGCGTAAAAGACCCCGGCAGTTATTTTTATCTGTTGGTAAAAGGCGACAGCATGGAACCCCGCATCAGCGACGGTGACCTTGCTCTGGTGCACCGCCAGCCCACGCTCGAGAACGGAGATCTGGGTGTCGTTATTTTCGGAGAGGGTGAGGGAACGCTGAAAAAATTCATCCGGCGGGGCAACACCATCATCCTGCAGCCCTTCAACAATGTATATGCGCCGCAGATCATCATGGGTGAAGATCTGGAACACCTATATATCGCCGGCAAGGTTGTGGAGACACGTGCACGCTGGTAGACCGCTCCTCTTTGTCTCTCAGGATATCAGAATATTTGTCCCATAATACGTACTTTTGGAGGAAATATGCCAGCAACTGAAATTTACCTGATACGCCACGGCCAGACCGATTACAACCGGCAGTTCCGTCTGCAGGGCCGCAGCGATATTCCGCTGAACAGGCTCGGGCTCGCCCAAGCCCGGGCTGCGCACGAAGCATTGCGCGGCGTTCATTTTGACGCTGTATACGCAAGCCCGCTGCGGCGTGCGGTAGATACCGCATGTATCGTCTCGGGCTGGCCCGAAGAAAAAATAGAGCTGGACCCACGCCTGATCGAGATTGGTTTCGGCATTTGGGAAGGCAGCGATTTCCGCACGCTTGGCCCTGCCGGTACGGCCTTTTTTGAAACGCCGCAAAATTATACGCCGCCGCAGGGCGGCGAAAGCCTGGATTCCGTGCTGCGCCGCACCGGAGGTTTTCTGGATGCCCTTCAACAACTGCCGGAAGATCGGCACGTCCTTGTCGCCAGCCATGGCGCTGCACTGAACGCGCTCTACCTGCAGATCAAAGGACTTCCTCTCTCCCTGTTTTGGACGCATCGTTTCGGCAATTGCAGCATTGTCCGCCTGGGCCTCTCCGGCGGCAGGCTGTCGGTTCTGGAGGAATATCCGGAGCCGGTCGCCCCCGCCTGAGCCCGGAGGGGACCGCGCGCCGGGAGCATGCTGGCCGCGGAAATTGCACAAAAGCGCGTGCAATGATGCCCCTGTGTAAGGAAAACCTCTTTTTTCTTATTTGAAATCCCACAAAGCCCTATGAAAAAACACGTGTTTCGTCAGGGCTTTCTTTTTTACACCCTTTTTCAAAACTGCCGTATACCGGCACGGAGGAACGAGCATGGATGTGCTGGAAAAACTGACGATCCTGACGGACAGCGCAAAATATGACGTGGCCTGTACGTCCAGCGGCTCCGAGCGGCCGGGCGACGAGACCGGCCTTGGCAGCACTGTGGCCGCCGGGCTGTGCCATGCCTTTGCGGCTGACGGCCGGTGCATCAGCCTGCTGAAGGTGCTGCTGAGCAACTGCTGCGTTTACGACTGCAAATATTGTGTGAACCGTGTGACCAACGATGTGCCCCGCGCCGCCTTTACGCCGCGCGAACTGGCGGATCTGACCATCGGGTTCTACCGCCGCAATTACATCGAAGGGCTGTTCCTCTCCAGTGCGGTGCTGCGCAGTCCGGACTACACGATGGAACAGATGATCGGCGTGCTGGAGCTGCTGCGGGGCGAGTACCGCTTTCGCGGTTATATCCACGCAAAAGCCATTCCCGGAGCGGACCCGGCGCTGGTGGCTCGGCTCGGCCTGCTGGCGGACCGCATCAGCATCAATATCGAACTTCCCAGTGAGCGGAGCCTTTCGCTGCTGGCTCCAGACAAGAGCAAACGCGCCATTCTTGCCCCCATGAAGCAGGTGAGCCAAAGCGTCACGCAAAGCAAGGCCGAGCTGATGCGGTATCGCAAAGCCCCGCAGTTCGCGCCCGCGGGGCAGAGCACGCAGATGATCATCGGCGCAAGCCCCGAAACGGATTATCAGATTTTGCGGCTGACCGAGGGGCTTTACCAAAAATACAGCCTGAAGCGCGTATTTTTCTCCGCCTACATTCCGGTGGCCGAGGATTCGCTGCTGCCCGCGCTGGACACCAAACCCCCGCTGCTGCGCGAGCACCGGCTGTATCAGGCCGACTGGCTGCTGCGCTTCTACCAGTTTTCCGCCTCCGAGATCCTCGACGAGCAGCATCCGGACTTCAATCCCTACCTGGACCCCAAATGCAACTGGGCCGTCCATAACATGCATTTGTTCCCTGTGGACATAAACCGCTGTTCCTACGAAATGCTGCTGCGGGTTCCGGGCATCGGCGTAAAAAGCGCCCAGCGCATTCGGGTGGCCCGGCGCAGCGGGCAGCTGGACCTTGCCGACCTGAAGCGTATCGGCGTGGTGCTCAAACGGGCCCAGTATTTCATCACCTGCAAAGGCTTTTCCCGTGGCGTGACTGCCGGGCCGGAGGCCACCGTGCGCGCCCTGCTCGACCCCGCCGCCTTTGGCGTTGGCACGGAACAGCTGAGCCTGTTTGCCGCGCCCGCCGTACAGGAGCTGGCGGCACAGGGAATGCGCCCTGCGTCGGCCGCGCGGGAAGTATGTGAGGAGGCGGTCTCGTGCCTGGCACGTCAGATGTGATCTACCTGTACGACGGCAGCTTTGAAGGGCTTTTGTGCTGCGTGCACGAAAGCGTATATACCCATGAGCTTCCTGTGGATATCCAACCCGAAGAAGCGGCCCAGCCTACGCTGTTCCGCCAGAAATATATCGCAGCAGACGAGGAAAAGGCTGCGCGCGTCTACGATTCCATTCCCCGGAAGATCTCGCCCGACGCGGCCGCTCTGGTGCAGTGCGTATTTTTGAGCTGTATGCCGGGCAAGGAGCTGGCGATTCTCCGCTTCCTTCTGCTGGGCTATCGGCGCGGACGGCAGACGATGTATCTGTTGTCCCACACTGCTGTTCAGCCGATGCTGGCCGCGCGGCAGAATCTGCTGAACGAAGCCCATCTGCTCAAGGAATTCCTGCGTTTTTCTGACTACGACGGGGCTTTGGCCGCGACCATCACGCCGAAAAACTATGTGCTCCCCTTTCTGAAAGAGCATTTCTGCTCCCGCCTGAAGAATGAAACCTTTCTGATCTTCGACCGTACTCACAAAGCCGCACTGGTCTGGCAGGACCGCAAAGCGCGGATCATCTCCCTGGATACGCTGGAGCTGCCGCCCGCCACCGCCGAGGAGCTGCGCTACCGCGTCCTTTGGAAGCGATTTTACAAGACCATCGCCATCGCTGCGCGGGAAAACCCCCGCTGCCGCATGACGCACTGTCCCAAAAGATACTGGGAAAACATGCTGGAGATGGAGGATGAGCTGCGGCGCACGCCGGACAGTCTGGATGCCTTGCCGGCCGCCGCGCCCGCCTTGCTCCCACAAAAGGAGGGACATTATGGAGCCCAATATTCCTTCCCCCGTTTGCCGTAAAGACGGCGTCGAGATACACGCCGCCGTCCCTAAGGACATCACAGAAGCCTTTTCCGTCATTGCGGTACGGGAAAACGGCGCCTGGCTTCTGGTGCGCCACAGCGCGCGAAAAACCTGGGAGCTCCCCGGCGGACACCGGGAGCCGGACGAAACACCGCTGGAGGCCGCATGCCGTGAACTATACGAGGAAACGGGCGCTTTGAGGTTCCGTCTGTGCGCCTGCGGCTGCTATAGCGTCACACAGGGCGGACAGACGAGCTGGGGTGCACTGTTTCTGGCGGAGGCCATCACGCGCGGCCCTCTGCCCGAAAGTGAAATCGCGCAAGTACGTGCCTTTGCCGCACTGCCCAGCGCGCTCACCTACCCGACGATACAGCCCGTACTCCACGCTTGTGCGGAGAAATACCTGCGCGGCGGCGCGCTGGAAAACGCACCTCTCTTCCGCGCGCCCGTACGGAAGGGGGAACGCCCGTGAACGATGCTCTCTATCTTCGCGCCGTGGGGATTGCCGCCGCGGTGTAGCCTGATTATTCCTTTTCCCTGCCGGCTGTTCGGGCGCTGGCCCGTATGGGGCGCCTGCGGCTGGAAAAACCTGTCACGTTTTTGGTGGGAGAAAACGGCACGGGCAAATCCACGCTGCTGGAGGCCATCGCGGCGGCATGGGGTTTCAATCCCGAGGGCGGCACGCGGAATTTCCGCTTCTCTACCGCCAGAACGCACGCGGAGCTGTACCGCTCGCTGGTGCTGCAGCGCGGCCCGCGCCGCCCCCGGGATGGTTTTTTCCTTCGGGCAGAAAGCTTTTACAATGTTGCCACAGAGATCGACCGTCTGGATGAGATTGCGCCGCTGAAAGGCGCCTACGGCGGCCGTTCGCTTCATGAGCAGTCCCACGGTGAAAGCTTTCTCGCGCTTGTACTCAACCGTTTTTCAGGCAGCGGCCTGTACCTGCTGGACGAACCGGAGGCCGCTCTTTCGCCCGCGCGTCAGCTTGCGCTTCTGGCTGCTCTGGACGGACTGGTCCGCAAAAATTCCCAGTTTCTCATCGCCACCCATTCCCCGCTGCTTCTGGCGTATCCGAACGCCGAAATTTTTGTTTTGAGCGAACGGGGCATCGAAAAAACGCCCTACCGGCAAACAGAGCCTTACCTTTTGACCAAACGCTTTCTGGAGGCACCTGAACGTATGCTGAACGAGCTGCTCGGAACGGAGGAGGAAGCATTCGAGGCCAGATAAGTTCGACGTCCGCAGACATAAAACAGACGGACAAGAAAGAATAGATACAGATCTAGGAAAAGCTGGCGGCGGCAAAGCAATGCAGCTTTGCGAAGCAAAATACAGGCCATGGGACGAACGCCGCAAAAAAGGTTGCGGCTGCGCCCGCAGACACGTACCGGAGAAACGGAAAGCCTCTCTTGCAGATAATCGTGCTAAAAACGCAGCTCTTAGCGTTCAGACGGCCTTTTTTGCGCAAAATAGCCTCGCGATGCTCCACAGGGTCTGTGCCAAGACGTGTAGAACGAAGCGGCCGCCGAAGGCCGCCATGTCGCAGCGACCGCGGCCGAAAACCCTGTTCGCAGGCAGATTGGCGAAAAAGCCGCGCTTTCCCGCCAATCCGGATGCACTTGCCCTGCCGGGAAGCTGCTTTTCCGCATTCTGCCTGTTCCTGCCCGGCAGAAAACCGGTCTGTGGAACTGTGCCGTCCATGTGTCCTCTCTTTTTTCGATTTCTGTTTTGCAACCCTGTTTCCAATCATTTATAATAAAGGAGGATTCCTAACATGTCCGATCCGGAATACATCGGGCGCATCGCCCGCAGCATCGCGCCATGCGGGCTGGTCTGCGCCCTGTGCGGCAAGCCGTCCTGCAAGGGCTGCCGGGAGAGTACGGATGCCGAGCTTTCCTGTTTGTGCCGCCAGCGTACATGCTGCCGGGAGAAAGGCTTCTCCGGATGCTGGGAATGCCCGCTTTTTCCCTGCGGGGAGGGCATGTTTTCCTCTGCGCGGAGCAGCAGCAGACGCCTTACCGCCTTTGTGCGCTGCGTGCGGGAGGACGGCGCAGACGCGCTTGCGTCGTATCTGGCCGCCAATGAAGCGCAGGGCCTGCTGTACCATCGCGACACAGTGCATTTTACCGGCGATTATGACATATCGGAAGATGAGGCGGAGATTTTACGCCTGCTGCGGGAGGGATCCAAACCATGATTCCGGGCGCATGGCGCGCCTGATTTTTGCAAAGAGGTGTTTTGAATGAAAGTACTGCTGTTAAACGGCAGCCCCCATGCGAAGGGCTGTACCTACACTGCGCTGGCTGAGGCTGCCGGCGCGCTGGAGGCTGCCGGTGTGGAAACGGAATTTGTCCATATCGGTACAAAGGCGATCCGCGGCTGCATCGGATGCGGCAAATGCCGGGAGGCAAAGCGCTGCGTTTTTGACGACGATCCTGTAAATGAGGCCATCGAAAAAGCCCGGGCCTGCGACGGCTTCATTTTCGGTTCCCCTGTGTACTATGCCTCGCCCAACGGCGCTGCGCTGGCGTTTCTGGACCGGTTGTTCTACGCGGGCGGCAGCGCGCTGCGGTACAAGCCCGGCGCGGCGGTCGTCTCGGCCCGGCGCGGCGGCACAACCGCCGCGCTGGACGCGCTGAACAAATATTTTACCATCAACTGTATGCCGGTAGTATCTTCAAAATACTGGAACATGGTGCATGGCAACACGCCCGATGAGGTGCGGCATGACCTGGAAGGCATGCAGGTGATGCGCACACTGGGACGCAATATGGCCTGGCTGCTCAAATGCATTGAGATCGGCCGCGCGGCCGGCATCACCACGCCGGAGCCGGAACCGCCCGTGCGCACAAATTTCATCCGCTGAGGACGCTCTTTTGTTCAACAACCGCCGCCCGGCGGACATTCCGGAGGCAAAAAATGACCCCTGAAACAAACGCGCTCATTCCCGTGGGCATTGCCGCGCTGTGCTTTTTACTCGCTTTTCTGTATGGACGGCACCGGCGGGCACTGGCGCTGCGCCGCCGTGTGGCGGAAAGCTTCGGTCAGACGCCGGCAGAGCCGGAACGGCCCCGCGCCATGACACGGGAATTCTGGGAACTCCTGCGCGCAGGCGAGCCTGCCGGCCAGTGCATCGACGACGCGACCTGGAACGACCTGGACATGGACGACGTGTTCGCGCGCATTGATATCTGCCAAAGCGCCGTGGGGCGTGCCTGCCTTTATGCAGTGCTGCACCGCCTGAACACCGGGCCGGAGCTTGCCCGGCGCGCCCGCCTCTGCGGCCTTTTCGCGGCGCGGCCCGCGCTTCGGCTGAATGTCCAGCTCTGCCTTGCACGCCTGGGCCGCAAGCGCGGGCAGGAATTCGCCGGTTTCCTGTTTGACCCATCTCCCATGCGTCTGCCGCTGGCCGGGTTGTACCGCATTTGTATGTTTCTTCCCTTTCTGGCATTGCCCTCACTTTTCTTCGGGCCGTGGGCGTTGTGCTTTCTTGCCGCCTGCGTGTTGAACACGGCGCTGTATTATCACGCCAAAGATAAAATACGCGCGCATCTGGACACATTGGGTTATTTTTCAATGCTGCTTTCTGCGGCAAAGCGCCTTTCCCGGCTCGTGCAAGCCGACGCGCCCCAGCTTTCCGATGCGCTGAACGATGCCGCCCGGCCGCTGAAGGCGGTTTCCGGCGGCGTGGGGGCGCTGGCCCGCCCCTCCACGGGCGAGCTGAACGACATGCTGTTCGAGCTGATGGGGGCACTGACGCTGGCGCCCCTGCTGTATTACGACCGCGCCGTCCGTGTGATGCAGCGCGAACACGCTGCGCTGCTGCGCCTGTGCATGCTGCTGGGCGAAACGGAGCTTGCCATAGCCGCGCTTTCATTCCGTGAGAGTCTTCCCCTCCGGTGTACGCCGGAATTTACTTCCGAAATGGCACTTGTCTGCGACGAACTGTACCATCCGCTCCTGGAAACGCCCGTGGCGAACAGCGCGGTATTCCGGCGCCACACATTGTTCACTGGTTCCAATGCGTCCGGCAAATCCACATTCATCAAAGCACTGGCCGTCAACGCCATTCTGGCGCAGACGCTGGGCGTATGCGCCGCCCGTGCATTCACGCTGCCCCGGGCGCTGGCGGTATCCTCCATGGCGGTTTCCGACAACCTCTGCGCCGGAGACAGCTATTTTGTGGCGGAGCTGAAATCTCTGCGCCGCCTGCTGGCCTGCGCGCAAACCGGAACGCCCTGCCTGTGCTTTATTGACGAGATTCTGAAGGGGACCAACACCGTGGAGCGCATCGCAGCCTCGGCGGCGGTGCTGCGCCATCTGGCCGGGTGCCGCTGTCTGTGCTTCGTCGCCACCCATGACCGGGAACTGACGGAAATGCTTGCGGGCCTGTATGAAAACCGCCACTTCTCCGAACAGGTGGGGCCGGAGGGCGTCACCTTTGACTATCTGCTCAGGGAGGGTCCCGCGCACACACGCAACGCCATCGCGCTGCTGGCGCAGTTGGGTTTCCCTGCAAAGGTGACGCAGGCGGCGGAGGATGCGGCCCGCGCCTTCGAGGCGGAGGGACGGTGGCCCGCGGAACGGAGCGGCAGAAAGGATAATTGTGGCACCTGCTTTCCGGAAACGCCCTGCAGCTGGGACAAAGCAGCGAAAAAATGATGTACAGGCTGTCTTTCTCGCCCTGAAAGCACCCGGTACGCCATGGCCTATGTGAATACCGGCGGCCTTCACCGCGGCTTATGCGCTTTCCCGCATCGACCTCGTGCCCGATTTTATCCCTATGCCGAGATACCCGGACGACCTTTTGCTTTTGCCGCTGTCGGCGGCATGCACCGTAAGGCAAATCCCGCCGCAGATTTTTACCGCATGCAGTCCACGGGCCGATGGTCTGGTCTGTGGAATGAAGGCAGACCCAAACGCTGGTACTGCGCCATTCCTACCGCTCCGGCATGGGCCCTGGGGCTGCTGCTTTTGAAAGCCGTGCTTTGAGAAAGCCCGCGCAGGACCGCCCCCCGGACGGAAAGGAGAAATTCCTGAATGCATATGCCTGATGCCATTCCCGAAAATATGTTCGCGCCGTGCGGCATGAACTGCATGGTATGCTATAAGCACTGTACCGTTTGCAAAAGCGTGCGTCCCTGTGCAGGATGCCTGAACGGGGACGAAGGCAAGCCGCGTCACTGCCGTGCCTGTGCCATCAGGGACTGCTGCCGTGAAAAGGGCCTGCGCTATTGCCTTGAATGCACCGCGTTCCCCTGCCGGCGCCTGAACCGTCTGGAAAAAAGCTATCGTACGCGCTACGACGCCAGTCTTTTGTCCAACAGCCGCGCCGTTCTCACACGCGGGCTTGCCGTCTTTCTGGAGAATGAACGGCAAAAATATACCTGTTCCGTGTGCGGCGGCATTGTTTCGCTGCATGACGGTGTGTGCGGAACCTGCGGCGCATCCACGGCCGCGCTGGAATAGAAGCATGCGCTGCGCGGTGCCGGTCGCGGAAAAAGGAACCTTTCCGCTGCGCGATTTTTGTGCTATACTCTTTTTGTGGCTGCAAGCGTATCGGCGCACAAAGGTGCCGGGACGCCCGGCGGACGCGGCAAGATCCGCGCAGCCGCCGCAGGAATGAAATAGAAACGGAGAAATGAAACATGATCGAGATCACCATGGAAAACGGCAAGACCATCCGCATTGAACTGGACGCCGAGGCCGCGCCTATCACGGTGGAAAATTTCACAAAGCTGGTGAAACAGGGTTTTTATGACGGCCTGACGTTCCACCGCATCATTCCCGGCTTTATGATCCAGGGCGGCTGTCCCGAGGGCACCGGCATGGGCGGCCCGGGCTATGGCATCAAAGGCGAATTTGCCGCAAACGGCGTTGAAAACCCCATCCGCCATACCCGCGGCGTCATCAGCATGGCCCGCAGCCAGATGCCCAACTCCGCGGGCAGCCAATTCTTCATCATGCATGCCGACGCGCCGCATCTGGACGGCAGTTACGCCGCTTTCGGCCATGTGGTGGAAGGCATGGACGTTGTCGACGAGATCGCGTCCGTCGCCACGGATTTCCGCGACAAGCCCAAAACGCCCGTTGTGATGAAGTGTGTGAAGGTCGTGGACTGAGATGCGCCTGTTTAAAAAACTGTTCTCGTTTTTCTGGGACAGGAGCCTGCTGATCTTTCTTATCATCGGCGGGCTGAACACACTCGTCAGCATGGTCGGCAGCCAGCTTTTGTACGGCGCGCTGGGCTATTGGGGCGCGACCGCGCTGATGTTCACCGTATGCAGCGTGTTCAGCTTTATCTTCAACCGGAAATACAGTTTTGAAAGCAAGGCCCCTCTGCTGCAAAGCGCCGTGCGCTTTTCTGTGGTCATCGCGGTGTGCTACCTCATCAGCTTCGGCCTTTCGGATTTTCTGGTGCCGATGTTCATGGGGCGCTTCTTTCCCGCTGTTTCCACAGACTGGCAGGCGCGCATCGCCATGCTGGTAGCGCAGGTGATCTTTACCGCCTGCAACTATCTGGGGCAGCGCCTGTGGGCTTTTAAAGAATAAGCCCGTTCCGCATCCCATTTTTGCAAAAAAGCCTTTGCCCCGGACATTGCGTCCCGGGGCAAAGGCTTTTTCCGTATCTGCAATCGGCGGTGCCGGGCCGGAGACGGGATAGCCTGCGGCCTTTTCGCGCCGCGCTCCGTTCCATCACTCCCGCCGCGGCGCACCGGCAGCGCTTAAGGCTCCGGCCCGCGTCTCCTCCTCTTCATGAAACGCAGAGTGCTCACCGAAGGAGGGCACGAACAGGAATTTCCGGATGGCAAAGATCAGCGCGATGGTGACGATGCCGATGAGATTTTCCAGCGGCGAAGTATGCTCCACCACCATCTGCCGGGCGATGGCGAACAGAAGCACCTCAATGGCGGAGCCGGGCGTATGCTTTGCCAGCATCTTGATAAACTCCACGCCGATGATCAGGTTGAACGCGTGGCCCAAAAACACTGTAAAGCCCTCGTGGGCTTTCGGATTGCCCGCAAGGCTGAACACCTCGCGCACCACCTGTATACCCGCGATAACAATGGCGATGAGCACGATGATGGAAATGGCGATTTCAATAACGCTTGCAAAAAGCGCTACCTTGCGCCGTAAATATTCCTTGACACGCACGGCAAATCCTCCTTTTCTGCTGCTCCGTCCCGGCCGCGCTCAGCCAGCCAAAGGCCTGTGGACGCACGCTTTGCGGTAAACCGACCAAACGAACAGGCAAACCGCGGCGTTCACCGCCAGAATGATTCCTTCAATGCACCACATGCTCCGCAGCAGCCCCAACTGGGACAGCGCCGCGGGAATATTCGCCGCGGCATGCAGCAGCACCGCCGCGAAATAGTACCAGATGGGAACGCGCCGGGTGACCGCCATCCACACCAGGATGGACAGCGCCATATGCAGCGCCATTGCCGCGATGCGTTCTACACCGGCAGCCCAGAACGCGCCCGCCCCCGCGGCCCCAAGCGCGTCCGTTACCTGCGGCGCGGCGGGCGCGCCCAGCATCACCGCAGCGTTCACGGCGGCGTTCACCCCTGCCAGCAGCGCAGCCTCCACGCCGCCGTGGCCAATGCCGTAGCCTACGCCCAACGCCAGATCCCTGTCTTTTTTGCACAGCAGCGACAGACCCATCAGGCGGCCTGTTTCCTCAAACAGGCCCGCGGCAAGGCAGCCGTAAGCCGTATAGGCCGCCGGATACAGCGTAATAGCCGGAAACAGGGAGAACACCGCCGCGTGGAGCAGCTGCTCCAGCACCAACGCATAGCCGATGAAACAACCGGCGCCCACCAGCGCGGCCAGCAAGCCGCGGCCTGTTTTACGTTTGAGGACGGCAAGCGCCGCAACAGGCAGTGCGATGGAAACCAGCACCGTAAAAATGCATCCTGCAATGGATGCGGCTGAGAAGACGGGGGCAGCAGACACAGAGCATCCTCCTTTTCCGGACGTTGACACCGCTTATTGAAACAGAGAACCTGACAGCCGATACCGGAGCGTCCACCCCTTTTTGGCGGCATTCGCCGGGTGGCTTGCACTTTGCCGCGCAAAGATGCATGGCCTTGCCACCGCCAGCTTTTTCCCCGGACTTTTCTTTTTTATCTCTTTGCCTTTTTCGACAGTCTGCGTCCGTCCCTTTTCAAGAAGCGGACGTTTCTCCGGTTTGTTACGGTTTTTTTGCAAAGGGAACGGATGCGATGATGGCGCACCATACGAGCTGATACGCCAGCACCGTGCCCAGAGAAAGGCCCGTAAGGCCCTCGTAAAAGCCCAACGCCACACTGAGCACCGCACCCAGCGTCACAGCGGCCGTCTGCACAACGCCCGCAAGGCGTTCGCCTGCGGCCGCGCGCGCGGCCGCGCGCATGCCGCCCAGGAAGGACGCGCATGCACCTGTGTGCATCATCACGCCCTCGCTCTCGGGACGGTAGGCAAGCTCGGTCTCCAGGGCGTCCTGCTCATGCTGAGACAGCACCTTGACCGTTCCCTCCGGAATGCCGTAAGTCGCGGCCACCAGCGGCGCGGTAATGTTGAAATCGTCTGCCTGCACCAGCACGCTGATACCGCTCTGCGCCAGACTGTCCAATGTTTCTGCGGCGCGGCGGTCGGGCCGGTAGCTGACGAGGAACATGCCGAACAGCTTGCCCGCCACCGCAAGATAGATGGGAGAGCGCTGGCCGTTCTTCGTATATTTTTTCTCGTAGTCCAAAGAGGGTACTTCAATGTCATGGCGCTTCATCATCTCGCGGCTGCCCAGCAGAACACGGCGGTGCTCGATCCACCCGGTAAAGCCGTAACCGATTTCCACCGAGGCGTTTTCCACGCCGGCCAGCAGCTTCTCGTTGTTGTCCAGCATGCCCATGAACACGCCGCGCAGCGTCTCGCAGCTGGGCGACAGCAGGCTGGCTGCATAAAGGATGGCAATGTCGATGCGCTCTTTTTCAAAGGTTTTGATGCCGTGCAGGCGCACGCTGCCCGCGGGGAACAGCTCCCGCGCGCTCAGCAGCACCGTGTTGGCGCTCCCCAGTGTTTCCACTGCGCTCGGCCCCGGAACCACGGCGCCGCAGCGGGACGTGGCCTGCTGCATCAAGCTGGTGGGCAGCGCGTACACAAGCGTCGCCGCCAGAGGCGCGCTCAGGCTCAAGGCCGCAGCCAGGCCGGAGAGCGCAGATATCACGCCGCCGCCCTTTACGCCTGCGACAACAGCGCACACCAGCGCCGCGCCGCCCAGGCCCCAGCACAGCTTCTGCACCATGGCGTCCGCCGCGCGGGGAGAAAAGCTCTGGCGCAAAAATCCCTTAACCAGCGCTGTAGGACGGTTCAGCAGCAGACGCGGTTCCGGCTCGCCCAAACCGTCGCACAGCCGCTTTGCCAGCTGTTCCTTTTCCAGCAGAAACGCGGCCGCATGCTCCTCGCCGGAGCTTGCCAGCGCAAAATTCGCGCACACAGCGCGGATCTGCAGCCATTTGCCCAGCGCGTTGCCGCACAGCAGCAGCGCCGCCACGGGCGCAAACAGCGTCACGGCCTCCGGATCAAAATTTTTCGCATCAAACAGCAGCGCCGCATTCTGCAGCGCCGCTCCCACCACGGCCAGCGCGGTGAAGCTGTCGGACGTAGGCTGGAGCGCAAGGCCCCGCAGGCCTGCCCCCAGCGTGGTGATGGAGCTGAAAGCCGCTACGGCCAACAGAACGAAATTTGTGACAAGATAAGTAAGCGGAGCCGTGTGCGGGTCCAGCACGCCAATGGGCGGCAGCCAGCCCGTGCGGGCCGAGAGGCCCAAATACAACAGGAACAGCGTCAGCACGCCCGTAAGCACGGTGCGCGCCAGGCGTGTCTGGCGCATGGAGGCCAGTTCCTGGGCAACCGCCGGCGCGTCGGACAGGCGGTTGTATTCGCCTATCTCCTCCTCCGGTGCCAGCGCGCCGGAGTTTTTCCTGCGCAGCGGCTCGTATTCGCCCGTGCCGTCGCCGTCCAGCGGGATATCGATGTCCATTGCGCGGGTATCGCGCCGCTTGCGCGCAGCGCCCAGGTCGAATGTGTCGGCTCTGGCAATGGCCCGTGCCAAAAAGGAGGCGGACATAGGTGCGGGCGTGTCCTGCGGGTTTACCTGGGGCACGTCCAGATCCAGCGTGCTGCCGAAAGTGCGCCCATTGGCTCCGGGCGCGCCCTGCTCCGGCGCATCCGCCCGGCCCGGCACGGGCGCGCCCGGAATGCACTGCTCGGGGCGGATGGCGTCAAATTCCCCGGTATAGCCCTCCTCCAGAGCGGCCTCATAGTACTCGCCTGCCTCGCCCTGGGCAAACTCATCCTCGAATTCCTCTTCTTCTTTTTTGGCAAACAGCTTCGCCCAGAAGCCGCTCTTTTCTTTTTTACGGCGGCCGCTCTCACCCAGCGTAGGGTCGTCGATCACGGCGGTTGCGAAGAAATCGCGGAAACGGTCGTCTACTTCGCCGAACAGATTATTTCCGGTAACGGGGGCGGCCTGCTCCTGTTCCTGCGCAGGCTGGGAGCTGCGCCGGAGCACCGCCTCCCGCGCCGCGCTCAGCACGGCTTCACCCGCGGCACTGTGCAGCGTATTTTCCGCCTCGCGGCGTGCCTCTTCCATAATGCGCGCGCGTTCCTCCGCCTGCTTTTGCGCCTCGGCCTCGGAATACGCCTTAATGTCCGGCAGCTCCACCGTGGGCACTTCGTCCTCAACAGGCGCGGGCTCCGGTTCAGGCTCCGCCGCGGGTTCCGGCGCTTTCTCGGGAGCGGGCTGGGGAATCTCCGGCAGCGGATCGTTTTTTTCGTGGGCAAACTCAGGCACCGGCAGCAAGATCGGCTCTACCGGAGCGCGCTTTTTTCCGGTCCCGACGCCCAGTTCGGATAAAATGGCGTCCAGGTCCGCATCCGAACTCTGTGCCGGACGGGCTGCCGCGGGCGCGTCCGCCCGCTTCTTCTGCACCTGCTCGAGGATATGGTCGAGCTCTGAAGCTGTGATATGCGATTTCTGATCGCTCAAATAGAACCCTCCGTTCCGCGCTGGCGCATGATCTCATACAGAATAATGCCGGTGGCGACCGACACGTTGAAACTGTCCACCCCCGTGCCGCCGCCCGCCATGGGCAGACTGAGAACACCGTCGCACAGGGACTTCACCAGCGGCGAAACACCGCTGCCCTCACTGCCCGCCACCAGCGCGATGGGGCCTGTAAGGTTTTGCTGGAAAGCGGGGCGTCCGTCCATGTCCGCGCAATAGACAAATACATTCTGCGCCTTCAGCCTGCGGACAGCCTCGCCGATGTTGGCCACACGCGCCACGGGCAGCCTTGCCGCCGCGCCCGCGCTGCTTTTGAGTACAGTAGGTGTAACAGGTACGCCGCCGCGCCGCGGTATCACCACGCCGTGAGCACCGCACAGCAGCGCCGTGCGGATGATCGCGCCCAGGTTATGGGGATCCTCCACGCCGTCCGCCAGCAGCAAAAAGGGCGGCTCGCCCCGGCGCGCCGCCTCGGCCAGCAAGTCATCCAGCGAGACATAATCCACACTGGCCGCCCACGCCGCAACGCCCTGGTGGCCTTCCGTGCCGCACATGCCGCGCAGCTTGGCCGCGTGCACGCGCTTGACCACAGCGCCCGCCTCGCGGGCGATGGCCGTATAATATCCCGCCTGTGCGGCGTTCATGGTATCCTGTACGAACACGGTATCCACGGCCGCACCGCTTTTGAGCAGCTCCGTCACGGCATTTTTGCCGTACACAATTGTGGGATCCTGCTCTGTTTTGTGTTCAAATCTATCGTTTTTCTTCTCTGCCCGTTCCATCCGCAGCCTCCAGAATTTTCAAAAAAGCCCCGCCCGTCCGGTTCCCGCATACTGCGCTCCGCATGCAGCGTGCGCGCAGCCGCGCAGCGGCCTCAACAAAACCACACTTGCTGCGGTTTTGCGTGTTTCAACGTTCTCAAACCCATGCGCACCGGCGCATCCGCGTGTGCCGGACACACGCGCAGCCGCGCAAGCGGCGGGTTTGAGGCTATTATAACACGACGCCGCGCAGCGGCCTCGACAAAACCGCACTTGCTGCGGTTTTGCGTGTTTCAATGTTCTCAAACCCATGCGCACCGGCGCATCCGCGTGTGCCGGACACACGCGCAGCCGCGCAAGCGGCGGGTTTGAGGCTATTATAACACGACGCCGCGCAGCGGCCTCGACAAAACCGCACTTGCTGCGGTTTTGCGTGTTTCAATGTTCTCAAACCCATGCGCACCGGCGCATCCGCGTGTGCCGGACACACGCGCAGCC
>ERZ857984.809-NODE-809-length-32422-cov-4.909661_pt1 | contig 32422 bp, 26 predicted proteins | sample MGYA00519914_ERZ857984 | MGnify/ENA primary metagenome ERZ857984 (study PRJEB31778, sample SAMEA3449417) | human gut metagenome | biome: human gut; feature: human-associated habitat; material: faeces | place: United Kingdom | collected 2010/2012 ... | reverse complement strand
GTGTCGTCACTCGTCGCGGACATCATCACGCCGCTCATTTCCCTGGCGCTCGGCAAGACTGATTTTTCCGACATTGTCTGGACGCTGAGAGCCGCGACCGATGACAGCGAGGCCATTGTGATGAACGGCGGTGCGTTCATCCAGACTGTCATCGATTTTCTGATTATCGCGCTCTGTATTTTTGTTGCGCTGCGCATAGCCGTCAAAGCCAGACATAAGGCTGAAGCCCTGCTGCACAGAGAAAAGGAAATGGAAGCGGAAGCGAATACAGCTCCGCCCGCCCCCACGCCCGAGCAGGAGAGCGCCGCCGCACTCAAGGAAATCCGCGACCTACTGGCCGAGATGAAAGAGCAGTCCAAATGAACAAACAGCGATACATAATCGGTGCCGACGGCGGCGGCTCGAAAACCGCTATGATCCTCGCGCACGAGGACGGCAGCGAGGCCGCACGTCTGACAGCCGGCGCTTCCAACCCAACCGACCTCGGCATTGAAAACAGCGCCTCGTTCCTGACCGAAACGGCATCCCGCCTTTGCGCAGAGAATAACATTGCGCCCGAACAGGTGTCCGCGATCTTTTTAGGAATCGCGGGCGGCTCGCATGAGGGCTTCCGCGCGCTGACGAACCGCAAGCTGCGCGCGCTTTTCCCGCAAGCGATTACGGAGGTGTCGCATGACGCGGTAAACATCTTCTACGCCGCATTCCCCGATGAGGACGGCACGGCCGTCATCTGCGGCACAGGCTGCTCGTGCTTTGTCAAAAAAGGAATTCGGCTGCATCGCATCGGCGGCTATTCGATTTTTGACGTCTCCGGCAACGGCTACGAAATCGGCAAACGCGCCATTTCACATGCACTCGCATGCGGAGACGGCCGCGCGGAGCCGGACGCACTCTACAGGCTGGTGCGGGAGCAAACGGGCGAGGAGATGCTTGACGCACTGCCCCGCCTGCTGCTTGCCTCCAAAACCGAAATCGCTCGCTACGCGCCGCTGGTGTTCGAGGCCGAGCGGCAGGGCTCTGAGGCGGCGGCAGGCATCCTCCGCGAGAACATTGCACGCATCGCCGAGTACATCAACTGTGCGGGTCGCCGCTTTTTCGACGCCCCCTTCCCCACCGCCATTGCCGGCGGCATCTTTCGCGACACGCGCGCAATGGAGCTGCTCCTGCCCATGCTGACCTGCGCCTGCCGCGTGTCCGTCCTGACGCGCGAGCCGGTGTTCGGCGCAGTGGAAAAGGCGCGGCGGCTGTTGACAAACGGCTGAAAAGCGTGCTATAATCATGTTTGCCGAATCAACTGCGCTGCGGGTGATTCGCGCGGCAATTGCCGCGCAATTTCATTGTTTTTTGAACCGTCTTGATGAAACTCAAGCCTGATTCCGACGCGAAAGCGCAAGGCTTTTAAGCATAGCCCCGCAAAGTCCTTGCGCCTGAGCAAAGCCCGGCTTGCCTTGAAAGACTTGGCCGATAAGGCTTCGACTTCTTAGCCGGTACGATAAAATTATATGCGCTGCCGCACGGCCATTTCGGAGCCGCGGGCAGCGGAAAGAAGGACAGATACCAATGGACAACGAGCTGCAAACGCTCAGACACACAGCCGCGCACATTCTGGCGCAGGCAGTCAAGCGCCTGTACCCGCAGGCGAAGCTGGCGATCGGGCCGGCGATTGAAAACGGGTTCTATTACGACATCGACATGCCTGTCTCGGTTACGCCGGAGGTCTTGGCGCAGCTTGAAGCGGAGATGAAGAAAATCGCCGCCGAGAATCTGCGCATTGAACGCTTCACCCTGCCGCGGGACGAGGCGCTGGCTCTGATGAAGGACGAACCCTTCAAGACAGAGCTGATCCAGGACCTGCCGGAGGGAGAGGAAATCTCCTTCTACAAGCAGGGAGAGTTCACCGACCTGTGCGCCGGCCCGCATGTCGCGTACACAAAAAAGCTCAAGGCCTTCAAGCTCACGCAGGCGACGGGCGCCTACTGGCGCGGAGACAGCACAAAGAAAATGCTTACGCGCATCTACGGCACGGCATTTGCGACCAAGGAGGAGCTGGAAAGCTACCTCGCCGCCGTCGAAGAAGCCAAAAAGCGCGACCACAACAAGCTCGGCCGTCAGCTCGGCCTGTTTACCACCTCCGAGGAAATCGGACAGGGCCTGCCGATCATCCTGCCGAAGGGCACGGTCGTCCTGCGCACCCTCCAGCGCTGGGTGGAGGACGAGGAGGAAAAGCGCGGCTATCTGCAGACAAAAACGCCGTTTATGGCCAAGCGCGAACTGTATAAGATCAGCGGACATTGGGACCACTACCGGGACGGAATGTTCGTTATGGGCGACCGCGCCGAGCAGGACGACCCGGAAAAGGAGATTCTTGCCCTGCGTCCGATGACCTGCCCGTTCCAGTTCCAGGCCTATCTGACCCAGACGCATTCTTACCGCGACCTGCCGCTGCGTTACAACGAGACGAGCACGCTCTTCCGCAATGAAGCCAGCGGCGAGATGCACGGGTTGATCCGCGTGCGCCAGTTCACGATTTCCGAGGGGCATATCGCCTGCACGCCCGAGCAGCTTGAAGGTGAGTTCGCCGGCTGTCTGGAACTGGCAAAGTATATGCTGACCACACTCGGCTTGGAAGAAGATGTGTTTTACCGCTTCTCGAAGTGGGACAAGAACAACCGCGAAAAATACATCGGCTCGGAGGAAGCATGGGAAGCCGCGCAGGACACGATGCGCCGCATCCTCAACGACCTGAAGATCGATTATTACGAAGCGGACGGCGAGGCGGCCTTCTACGGACCGAAGCTCGACATTCAGATCAAGAACGTCCATGGCAAGGAGGACACGCTCATCACCATTCAGATCGACTTCCAGCTCGCCGAAAAATTCGGGATGGAATACGTCGACCGTGACAACAAGCGAAAGTACCCCTATGTCATCCACCGCACCTCGATCGGCTGCTATGAGCGCACGCTGGCGCTGCTGATTGAGAAATATGCCGGCGCGTTCCCGCTCTGGCTCGCACCCGAGCAGGCGCGTGTGATCCTGATTTCCGACGAGCAGAAGCCCTATGCCGAGAGCGTTCTGCAAACGCTTCGGGACACCGGCATCCGCGCCACGCTCGACGACCGGAACGAAAAGCTCGGCTTCAAGATCCGCGAAGCACAGCTTGAAAAGCTTCCGTATATGCTTGTCGTCGGCGGCAAGGAAGCCGAGTCCGGCACCGTCGGCGTCCGCAGCCGCAAGGAGGGAGACCTCGGCAGCATGACGATCGATGCTTTTATCGGCAAGGCCGCGGAGGAAATCCGTACCAAAGCGAAATAACGAAATATTGCCCGCAAAAGTGCGGCATGGGGAAAACGCCGATGCCGCAGCATTGTTTCATTGGTTTTGCACGGCGGCCTTGCCGCCGTACCCTATAAAAGAAAACAGCCGACGAGTGCTTCGTCGGCTGTTTTTTATCTTTTTCAATCCGCCCTCTGCTTTTCTATGCACGATTTACTCCGGTCCGGATGCCGCAGACAAAGCCTGTGTTCGGTGCCGTTTCACACCCGCATCCATGTGCATACGTTTTTGCAAATCTCCTATTGCTTTGACCGAAATTATGGTATATAATGAAAATGTATATCCGTTTCTCCGGGATAAAAAGCAAGGGATATACGAAACACAACGGGAAGGACAGGAAAAACGATGTTCAAAAGCCTCTTTTCCAAATACATCACCGCATTTACAGCGATCATTGCCGTCAGCTTTCTGATTCTGGTGCTGGCGATATCCTCGATGGTCTCCAATTACTCCATTGAAACAAAAAAAGCGCTGATGGACAGCAGTGCACGCTACACCTCCGAGATCATTGATACCTACCGCGTGTTCGACAACACCGGCTTCAAGGGCACGGTCGAAAAATACGCTTCACGCATCCGCGACGCCTTGGAGGAATACGCCTCCACCGCCGATTCGGTGATCTTCGTGATGGAGCCAGACGGCAGACTGCTGCTCGTCAGCTCGCATACGTACGATGCGCTCGTCGGCAACGTGCTGCTGCCGCAGACGGTGGTCAGCGACGTTATCAACGGCGTAAACCAGTACGAGCTGAGCAATCTGGAAAACACCTTTTCCGAAAAGCGGCGCAACCTGTTCTCGGTCGTCCGCGAAGACGGCGGCGAAGCGGAGGGGTTGATTCTTGTTTCTTCTCCGTCGGTGGGCAATCCGCTGCTCATCGGCACGATGCAGAAAACAATGATTGCCGCCTCGCTCTGGGTGCTGCTGGCCGCGATCATTGCGGTGTACGTTATCAGCCAGCGCATCAGCGAACCGATTAAAAGCATCAGCAAGGCAGCCAAGAGCTTTGCATTGGGCGACTTCAGCGTGCGTGTGAACGTGACCAGCCACGACGAGGTCGGACAGCTCGCCGCAGCCTTCAACAATATGGCCGCGTCGCTGGCCAAAACAGACGAGCTGCGCAGCGCCTTCGTCGCCAATGTCTCGCATGACCTGCGCACGCCGATGACGGTCATTTCCGGCTATGTGGACGGCATCCTTGACGGCACGATTCCCGAGGAAAAGCGCGACTACTATCTTGAAATCATCTCCGATGAGGTACGGCGGCTGTCACGGTTGGTCAACTCGCTGCTGGAAATTTCACGAATGCAGAGCGGCGACCGCAAATTGACGATGACCAATTTCAACATCACCGAAAAAGCGCGGCAGGTGCTTTTGAGCTTTGAGCAGAAAATCGACGAAAAACATTTTGAAATCGAGTTCAATTCTCCTGAGGATATCTTCGTCAACGCAGACACCGATGCCATCCATCAGGTGCTTTACAACCTGTGTGATAACGCGGTGAAATTTACGCCGGAGGGCGGCACCATCCGTTTCACCATCGAAAAGCGCGATAAAAAGGCTTATATTGCCATCCGCAACAGCGGCGACGGCATTCCCGAGGAGGAGCTGCCGTATGTATTCGAACGCTTTTACAAATCCGACCGTTCGCGTGGTCTGGACAAGACCGGCACCGGGCTGGGTCTTTACATTTCCAAGACCAACGTCAATATGCACGGCGAGGAGCTGAACGTACAGTCGGTCTACGGAGAATTCTGCGAGTTCAGCTTTACTTTGCCGCTGGCACAGAAATAGAGGGCGGAAAAAATTTTTCCAAAAATTTTTGCGCTTTCAGAAAATTTTAAGTATATCGCGCTATACTATGGGCACAACAAAAGAGAAGGGAGAAAGCAATCGATGAACGATAATTTCGAACACAACGATAGAGAGAACACCACCCCTCAAGAGACGCAATCGTCTCTTACGCCGCCGCAGGTTCCCGAGGTGCAGCCGAATTACACCTACGAATGGAACGGCGCACCTGCAAACGGACGCAGGCGGAAGAGCCGGAAAGGCATTTTCATTGCCGTGACCGCCGTCGTTCTGGCGGTGTTAACGATTACGTTATCCTGCGCGCTGCTCTTTGCCGACGATAACGGCGGCGGATTGTTTACGCCGGGCAGCACGCAGGGGACGACAAGCGGCGGAACCGCAGGCGAGGTCAACCAGACTGTCGGGATTACCGAGGAAGAGGGCGAGACCTACGACCTGAAAACGCTGTATGAAAAATGCTCGGTTTCCTGCGCGACGATCCGCACTACGGTTCGCAACGGCTATTCGATCGGCAGCGGCTTCGTGATCACTTCCGACGGCTATATCGTCACCAACCACCATGTGATTGAGGACTATGTCTCCATCGAGGTCATCTTTTATGACGGTACTGAATATGATGCCGAGCTCATCGGCAGCGACGACGCTTCCGACCTGGCGGTGCTGAAAATCGACGCAAATGACCTCACGCCCATCGAGCTGGGCAATTCGGATGCGCTTTCGGTCGGCGATCCGGTCGTAGCCATCGGCACACCGTACAACATCAGTCTTGCCGGCACGCTCACGCAGGGCGTCATCTCCGGCGTCAACCGCGAAGTGACCGTTTCTTCCGGCACAGGTACAAAGACGATGCGTCTGCTGCAGACCGACTCGTCCATCAACCCCGGTAACAGCGGCGGTCCGCTGCTGAATATGCAGGGACAGGTTGTGGGCATCAACACGCTTAAGCTGATGGACAAATACGAGGGAATCGGCTTTGCCATCCCAATGACAAACGCAGTGGAAATCATCAATATGCTTATCCAGGACGGCGAGGTCATCAATCGGCCGGATAACGACTACGTGACCGTCTCGGCTTTTCTCAACATCACCGTTTCCGAGATCAATGACCAGACCATCGCGCTTTACCGTCTGCCCGAGGATGTGCCTGAGGGCGTTCTGGTCGTAAACATCGGCAGCCGCACCGCCGCTATCTACCGTGCCGGCGTAGAGGTCTATGACATCATCACCGAATTCAACGGACAGGCGATTACAAGCAATGAATCGCTGAAAACAGCGCTGGCTGCCTGCCAGGCCGGTGACGAGGCAACCATCAAGGTCTACCGCATCTCGCGGGACGGCAGCACCGGCACCGAGCTGACCTTCACCTTCAAGCTCGACGCGGCACAATGATAATAAGTCCGAGGCAGCATTGCCGAGGCTTTCATATAGATCCCCGATCCGGATCCGAAAAACCGAAGGCGCTGCTCATTTTGCAGCGCCTTCGGTTTATTGAACACTTTATACTAAAAAACTGTACAAAAACCAAGCATAAACAGATTTTGAGCTGCCTTTTGCCGAGTATAATTATATGGATTATGCAAAGGTCTTTGTATTATTGCGTTTAAGTATTTATATGAAAAAACTCCCCGCTGTTTTTCCAGCGAGGAGTTCCGATACGTTGTTTCAATCCGCTCAGGAAACATTCGCGGATGCACCGACATCGGCCATTGTCACACGGTGGATATCCGCGCCCACGCTTTGCAGCTTTTCCACAATGCACTCGTAGCCGCGTTCGATGTGATAAATATCGCTGATAACCGTCTCGCCCGGCGCCGTCAGCGCAGCGATGACCATCGCCGCACCCGCGCGCAGGTCGACCGCGCGGACATGCGCACTGCGAAGCGTCTCCACACCTTCTACGATGGCAGTGCGGCCGTCCACCTTGATGGAGGCCCCCATACGGATAAGCTCCTCGGTATACTTGAATCGCCCGTCCCATACGCCTTCGGTTAATATGCTCATTCCATCCGCAAGGCAAAGCAGCACGCACATCTGCGGGTTCATATCCGTAGGGAATCCGGGGTACGGCAGCGTCTTGACGTTCACACGCCCCAGACGTCCGTGCGGAATCACAGTGACCGACTCATCATGCTCTTCAATGCCGACGCCCATCTCCTCCAGCTTCGCGGTGATCGATTCAAGGTGTTTGGGGATCACGTTGGAAACGGTCAGCCGGCTTCCGGTTGCCGCCGCAGCCATCATATACGTGCCGGCCTCGATCATATCCGGAATGATCGCATAAGTCACGCCGTGCAACGCATCCACGCCCTTGATTTTGATGATATCGGTACCCGCGCCGACGATGTTGGCGCCGCACGCGTTGAGGAAGTTGGCCAGGTCGACCACATGCGGCTCCTTTGCCGCATTCTCGATTACCGTCTGCCCCTGCGCTTTGACAGCGGCAAGCATAATGTTGATCGTGGCGCCGACGGTAACAACATCCATATAGATATTGGCTGCCTTAAGCCCCGATTCGGTCGCATCGCAGCGCACATAGCCGCTGACCACGCTCACCTTTGCGCCGAGCGACTCAAAACCCTTCACATGCTGGTCGATGGGACGCACGCCGAAGTCGCAGCCGCCCGGACATGCGGCCGACGCCTGACGAAAACGCCCCAGCTCCGCACCGAGCACATAATAGGACGCACGCATATTCCGCGCCAGATCATAGGGTGCGCTGCCACAGCGAATAACAGTGGTATCAATCTCAATTGTCGTTTTATTGACCATATGTATTTTGGCGCCCATCGCCTGTAAAATTTCCAGAGCAGTCGTGACATCGCTGATCGGCGGCAGGTTTTCGATCACACACTTGCCCTCAACCAGAATCGTCGCAAAAAGAATGGGCAGCGCCGCATTTTTCATCCCGCCGACCGTGATGCTGCCGGACAGAGGCTTACCACCGTTGACCACTAAGCAATCCATCAGTATATCCCCTTATATGTATATCAAATCGAAGTTAAAAACCTCGCACATTTTCTATTATAGGATACCAGCCCGCGCACAAAAAGTCAAGGGCAAAACGCCGCCGGCAGAAAGTTTTAACAATATCAATATATGCCTATACGCCGATTGCGGTGTTAAACTTCGCGAAATCGGTCAACCCTAAATACGCGGGGAGAACGCTATGCATCATCGCGCCTCTTGATTCCGTATATGAATTTCGGGATTTATTAAAATTCTGTTTTTTATTGACTTGCATTTAATCACATGTTATGCTTTAGATAATAATATTTTGGTAGAAATTGCCTCATCTGCAAATTACGGCTATCGCCGATTACACATAACAAATCTTATGATTTGAAAGAAGGATGCTTTCGCTGCGCGAAAGCCATCGCACATTATGATAAAATCAGTTTTTTCTTGCCGTAATCATTCTCTTATCTTTTGGCGCAGCACCCGCATCCGCTATGCCGGTCACATCGGACATTCCTATTTCCGACATAAACGAAACGTATTACAAAAAAGATTATATAACCTCTGCAACATCTGAAATTTCTGTATTGGCAAATAGAATACCCCTAAGCGGTTCAACTGTATCTGTTCAAGCCATATCCAACGACATTGTATTTTCAACCCCGGAATATGTTCCGAACAGCAACGACTGTTTAACATCAGAGCAGATTGCATATAATTATAGAAGAGGCGCCGCCTTTTGAAGAAATTGCCCCATACCTTGTCGAAGGCGGCGAGGACTACATAGACGCGGATACCGTATGGAACAGCTTGATGACCGAAACAGTAGCGATTTCGGATAATCGTACAAGAGTCAATCCAACAAATACAAGTCCGTATAACCGAATCGGGCTGGTCGTCGCTTGGTATGACAAAAATGAGAACGGTCAGTGGGATGCCGGCGAGATATCCAAGGGCTCAGGTTCTTTGCAAGGCCCGGATGTTGTTTTAACTGCCGGACATGTAATCATGACGGATGGCGTATGGTCGCATAGAGTCTATTATTATCCGGCTAAAAACGGAACCGGTTCAGACGCTGCAGGCGAACCGTACGGACAGGCGACTTCTATTGCATGTTATGTCAGTTCAAATTGGGCCGTTGTCGGTGGAAACTCGAATTACGATTACGGCATTGTGGTGATCAATCGCAACATAGGCGCATTAACAGGCTACAACGGGAAAGCCTGGACCAGCGGCTCGCTGGTCAATAAAGCCGTCACGATGACGGGTTATCCCGCCGATAAGACCGGCAGTCTTTCCGAGACGATGTGGAAAATGTCCGGTACAATAAAAAGTGAAACGGCTTACAAAATTTATTACGACATTTACGCAGCCGGCGGCAGCAGCGGTTCGCCCGTTTACGACTCCTCCAATGTTGTGTGGGGTGTTCATACGTTCGGAAGCTCGCCCTACAACGGAGGCATACGGATCACGGAAAGCATATACAACTTATTGCAGACAAAGCTCGAAGAGGGCTTAAACCGGTATTACGGATCATAAGGGAGCGTGTTGAAATTGAAAAAAACAATCCTCCTCACAATGCTCATATGCGTTCTTTCGTGTCTGCTGCTTGCAGGCTGCGCTTTGTCGGACGGCGGGGACGCAAGCATCGCAAACACGGACGGTACTGAATCGCGCTTCGATGGCGCGCAAGCCCAAAATCCCGGCAGCGCAAGCGCGGAGCACATGGAATCCACCGGCGGCGTTCCGCAAGACACAAGCAGTTCGAATTTATCGCTGGCCGAGAACGCCGATTCGCTCACAATGGAGATCAATCCGTCACAAGCAGCCCTTTCCGATAAGGAGTTTCTCCTGACCTTCCGGAATTCCGAAGACACGCAGTTTTACTACGGTCTGGAATACACTCTGGAGCATTATGACGGCGGCGAATGGAAAAGCGTCGGCTTCGTGCCCGGCTTTGAAATCCGATCAGCCGCATATTTAGGCGCCGACGGCACCGAGCTGGAAATCTCGCTCGACAACCACGACTACGCCTTCGAAGCCGGACGCTACCGGGTCGCCAAAACCATTCTCGGCAAAACGCTGTACGCCGAATTTGAGATTCTCGGATAATGACCGCCGCAGACTGCAAAACCCTGCGGCACAGGGTATTCCAAGCAAGCGACAGCAAAATACGAACATAAAGATAACGAACAAAAACATAGCGGCCCGGCCTGCGTCCGGTGCCGCTATGTTTGCCGTATGACGCAGGACGGCCTTTGCATTTCCGACAGGAATCCGGCTGTCCCGTCCCCGAAAGCACGGCCTGCACGCGATTGCCCCTTGACAAAGCGAAAAAAATAGTACATAATAATATGATGACTTTGGATTTTACAACTGAAAGGATATATAGATTTTTATGCCAAACAAGAAAACCGAAAAGCTGCGTGTGATACCGCTCGGCGGCGTCAACGGCATCGGAAAGAACATCACGGTGTTCGAATACGGACCGGATATGATCGTCGTCGACTGTGGGCTTGCCTTCCCGGAGGACAGCATGCTCGGCGTGGATCTGGTCATACCCGACATGTCCTATATCGAATCCAACAAGGACAAGCTGCGCGGTCTTTTCATCACCCATGGGCACGAGGACCACATCGGTGCGGTACCCTATTTTCTAAAAAAATTTGATTCACCCGTCTACGGCACGCGTCTGACCCTCGGCATCATCGAAGGAAAATTTGAAGAACACGACATCAGCAGCGCCAACCTTGTGGAGGTCAAGGCCGGACAGACAATCAAGGCCGGCGTTTTCTCCGTTGAATTCATCCGTGTCAACCACTCGATTGCGGACGCCTGCGCGCTCTGTATCACCACTCCGGTCGGCCGCGTGATCCACACCGGCGACTTCAAAATCGACCTTACGCCCCTGAACGGCGAGCCGATCGATCTGGCGCGCTTCGCAGAGCTGGGCTCGAAGGGCGTGCGGCTGCTGCTGTGTGATTCGACCAACGCGGAACGTCCGGGCTACACGCCGACCGAAAAAATCGTTTCTTCTTCGCTCGACCGCATCTTTCAGGGCAACGAAAAACGCGTGGTGGTGGCGACCTTCTCGTCCAACATCTACCGCGTGCAGCAAATCATCAACGCCTCCGCCAAAAACGGGCGCAAGGTCGCCGTAACGGGACGCAGTATGCTCAACATCCTCTCGGCCGCTACGCGACTGGGATACATGGACATCCCCGAAGGGCTGATGATCGATGTGACGGATATGAAGCGCTACAAGCCCAGCCAGCTTACACTCATCACCACCGGCAGCCAGGGCGAGCCGATGAGTGCGCTTTACCGGATGGCATTCGGCGGCCATGCACAGATTTCGCTCGGGCCGACCGATCTGGTCGTGCTTTCGTCATCGTCGATTCCCGGCAATGAGAAGGCGATCTCCAATATCATCAACGAGCTGTATAAGCGCGGCGTCAACGTGCTGGACGACAATATTGCCGACGTGCACGTCTCGGGACATGCCTGCCGGGAAGAACTGAAGCTCATCCACGCGCTTGTCAAGCCCGACAATTTTGTTCCTGTACACGGCGAATACCGCCATCTTGTCAAGCACGCCTCCATCGCGCGCGAACTGGGGATGCCCGAAAACCGCATCCTCATTCCGGAAACCGGCCGCGTCATCGAGCTGGACAAGCGCAGCATGCGGTTCGGGCAGACGGTGCCCTCCGGCCAGATCCTTGTGGACGGCTACGGCGTGGGCGATGTGGGCACCTCGGTGCTGCGCGACCGCAAGCATCTGGCGGAGGACGGCATCCTCATCGTAGTCGCCGCCATCGATTTTTACACCAATACCATCGTCAGCGGACCGGACATCACCTCCCGCGGCTTTGTTTACGTCAAGGAGGCGGAGGCGCTGATGGAAGATGTCCACAAAGCCTGCACCAAAATCATCGAGCGCTGCCTGAAGCGCGGCGCAAAGGATGTGGAAGTCATCAAAACGCGGATGAAAGATGAGTTGGCCGGTATGATCGTGAACAGAACCAAACGCAAGCCCATGATCCTTCCCCTGCTGATGGCGGCGGACCTGTGAAGCGCGTACTGGTCACCGGCGGGTCGCGCGGCATCGGCGCGGCTGCGGTCCGCCTGTTTGCTGCACACGGCTGGCAGGTGATCGCCAACTACCGATGCAGCGAGGAACAGGCGCGCACGCTGGCGGCCGAAACCGGCTGCTCACTCTGCCGCGCCGATGTGTCCGAAGCGGAAGATCGTAAAAAGCTGCTGGAATTCACGGAAAACACCTTCGGCGGCATCGACGTGCTGGTCAACAATGCCGGCATCTCCCTGTTCGGCCTGTTCGATACGATTCCCGCGGCCGAGGTACGGCAAATGTACGGCGTCAACCTCACCGGCACAGTTGAGCTTTGCAGGCTGTTCCTGCCGCAGATGCTGAGGCGGAAAAGCGGCTGCATCGTCAACGTGTCCTCTGTTTGGGGCATTTCCGGCGCTTCCTGCGAGGTGGACTATTCGGCGGCAAAAGCGGCGGTGGCGGGACTGACGCGCGCACTGGCGCGGGAGGTCGGCCCGAGCGGCGTCCGCGTCAACTGCGTTGCACCCGGCGTCATCGACACGGATATGAACAGCCAACTGACCTACGAGGAGATGCTTGCGCTCACCGACGAAATTCCGCTGATGCGTCTGGGTACGGCGGAGGAGGCCGCGAAAGCGATTTTTTTCCTCGCCTCGGACGACAGCGCCTATATCACGGGGCAGGTGCTCGGCGTAGACGGCGGCTTTTGCTGAAAAACGAAAAATTTCCTGCAAGAAAACAAAAAAGGACTTGCAATCCCCGCGGCTTTATGGTAACATAGAGGCGCTTTCTGGCAAAAACAGCGCAATAAAGGGGAAGTATGGCATGAAAACCTACGGGATCGTACTCATCGGCTGCGGGCATATCGGGCTGGCGCATCTGACGGATATTTACTACCGCGATAATATCCGCATCATCGCGTGTGTAGACACCAACCTCGCTCTCGCCCGCGAGGCGGCACGGCGCTTCGGCGCACTCGCCTTCGGCACCGATTACCGTCCCTTTCTGGAGCGCACGGACGTGGACATCTGTATTATTGCGACCTACACCGCCACCCACCTGCCGATCATGCAGGACTGCTTTGCACACGGCAAGCACGTCCTCTGCGAAAAGCCGATTGCCGGCTCGCTCGAAGAAGGCGAAGCGTTTGTCCGCGCCGTCAAGGCGGCAAAGCAGAAGTGTCTCGTCGCGCACATTCTGCGCCATAATGATTCCTACCGTAAAATCAAAACGCTCATTGACGGCGGCGTTATCGGACGGCCGGTGCTTATCCGTATGGCGCAGAACCACCATACGATGAACTGGGAGCGTTATAAAAAGCTGCTGGCAGACTGCTCGCCGATTATCGATTGCGGCGTGCACTATACTGACGTCGCACAGTGGTTCACCGGTCAGAAGATTACCAGGGTTTGGGGCATGGGTACGACCATCGAGGCTGACGCGCCCACCTACAACTACGGAATCATGAACTTCGAGATGGACGGCGGCTGCCGCGGCTATTATGAAGCCGGCTGGTCGAAGAACACCGCAAGCTGCAACCTCAAGGAATTCATCGGCACCAAGGGCCGTATTTCCCTCACACTGGGTGAAATGCGCTCCCACGACCGTGAAGAGGGCGATTTGATTGAGATTTACCATTCCGAAACCGGCGTTTACGAGACGATCAACAACGTCTCCGTATATAAAAATATGTATGGTCAGCTAATGACTCTCATCGATATGATCGAAAACGACGGGGACGGCGACCCGACCATCGACGAGGTGTTCTCCGCCTTCAAAGCGGCGCTGACCGCCGACAAGGCCATCCGTGAAAACCGTATCCTCACCGTGGATTGAAGCCCTGCCCGACCCTATACGCGCATCTCTCGGCCCGGGGCCGTTCACGCGCTGCCGCATCGGCCTTTCGGGCGCCGAGGTCTGGCTTTCGGAGGCACAGGCACTTAAAATCGCTCCTGTTTCCATCGAATCAGAAACCGAACGGACAGCGCTGCGCTGGCTTCAAGGCCGGCTGCCTGTGCCCGCTTTGCTTGCCGACGCGCGCGAGAACGGCAAAGACTATCTGCTTACAAGCCGGCTGGACGCCGTCCCTGCAATCGACGATGCGCTGCTGGACGACCCCGACAGGCTGCTTATCTTTCTCTCCGGCGCACTGCGCGCCCTGCGAAGCGTGAAAACCGACGGTTGTCCGCTGCCGGATGCAACCGGCGCGAAGCTGCGCGCCGCCCGTGAAAATGTCTTGCGCGGACTCTGCGAGCCGGATGAAGCGCTGCTGACCGCATATGGCTTTCCCTCCGCCGCTTCCCTGCTCGATTGGCTCGAACGAAACCGCCCGCCCGAGGAACCCGCGTTCACACACGGCGACTGCTGTCTGCCGAACCTCTTTTTGGATCACGGCGGCAGCGCCTGGTTCCTCGACCTCGGCCGTGCGGGAATCGCCGACGCATATACCGACATCGCACTCTGTCTGCGCAGCCTGCGGCAGAACCTTGCAGGCGTTTACGGCGGCAAAATCCGTCCGACCATTTCGGAGCAAGTATTTTTCAGCGCGCTGGGGCTGCGGCCGAATGAAGAAAAGCTGCGCTATTACACCCTGTTGGACGAATTGCTGTAATCCTGTTCAGCGGCGGGTGCAATCGCAGAAAACAAATAAAAAAATTTTCCGCATTTCTGCGGGGCGGCAAACAGAAAATCGGCTTGGAGCCGATTTTCTGTTTGCCGAATAAAACAACGTTTTCGTAAAAAACCGAATGCTGCGTCATCCGCTTTTTCCGATGACGTGCAAATCGAAAGGAAACCTATGGAATTAAGACTTATAAAACTGTCCGACCAGCCAGATGCCGGCATTTACAATATGCTTCAGGAAATACCGCCGTTTGAAAACGGGTTCGTCAACCCGATGCACGGAAAACCGTTCGGCGAATTCCGCGGATGGCTGCAAAGCTGCAAAGCCGACGCAGAGCAAAAAGGGCTGTTGGACGGCTGGAAGGTACCCGAAAGCACCTATTGGCTCTATGACGGCGACAGGCCTGTCGGATACGGAAAAATACGTCATTTTTTAACCGAAAAGCTGCGCAAGGACGGCGGAAGCATCGGTTATGCAGTCCGTCCCTCCGAGCGACGGAAAGGATACGGTACAGCCTTCCTTCACCTGCTGCTTGTACAGTGTGCAGAGCTCAATGTCCCGGAGGTCCTCCTCACCATCCGCAAAGACAACCTGCCCTCACAGAAAGTCGCTTTGGCCAATTCCGGCATCATCGAACGCCTCTCGGACGAAACCTGTTATATCCGAATCCCTCGCTGACAAGCCGGGACGTTGTAACAGATTGCAGAAAAATTTGCGCTCCTATTGACAATCGTTTGCATTTATGCTATACTTATGCGTGAAGAAAACAAAGCAAGGAGGCTGAGCGCATGGCCTTTGAACGGATGACCGGGCAGCGCAGGCTGATCCTCGAAGCCGTTTTGCGGGCGGACGACCATCCGACCGCGATGCAGATCTATGAGCGCGTAGCAGCAGAGATGCCGAACGTGAGTCTGACGACGGTCTACCGCAACCTGAACCGGCTGACCGCAGACGGCAAGATCCGCCGGATCACCATTCCCAACGAGCCGGACCGCTTCGACAAAACCGTTTATGACCATTACCACATCGCGTGCGAGGTCTGCGGTTTCTTCGGGGACGTTACGAGCGTCCCGTTCGACAGCTCGATCCCAAGGCGCGTCGCAAAAGAGAGCGGCTACGCGCTGCGTGCAAACGAAATCATCTTTCGGGGCGTGTGCCCGAGCTGCCAGGCAAAAATAAAAAAAGAAAAGGAGCTTATGCATTATGGAACTGAAAGGATCTAAAACCGAAGCCAATTTGATGACCGCCTTCTCCGGCGAGAGCCAGGCGCGGAACAAGTATACCTTCTATGCAAGTAAGGCGCGCAAGGAGGGCTACGTACAGATCGCGGAGATTTTTGAAGAAACCGCGAATAACGAGAAGGAACACGCGAAGATCTGGTTCAAGCTGCTGCACGGCGGCGAGATGCCGGATACCGCTGCCAACCTGCTGGACGCGGCCAACGGCGAGAATTACGAGTGGACGGATATGTACGCCACTTTCGCCAAAGAAGCCAAAGAGGAAGGCTTCACGAAGATCGCCGCCCTTTTTGAGATGGTCGGCAACATTGAAAAGGAGCACGAGGAGCGTTACAGAAAGCTGCTTTCCAAGGTAGAAGGCGGCACGGTGTTCATCAGCGAAGACGTCGCCATCTGGCAGTGCGGCAACTGCGGTCACATCGTCGTCGGCAAGAAGGCGCCCGAGATCTGCCCCGTCTGCGAGCATCCGAAGGCATACTTCCGCATCAAGGCAGAAAACTATTAAATGCAAAAAAGCGTATGGAGCAACCGTCTCCATACGCTTTTTACCGTAGGCAGCCCTGTTCTCCAAAGCAAAGCCGCACGAAAAAATGTCATGCTATTTCTTGATAAAACGGTTTTCAGCCGTTTTATCAACCGCGGCAAATGTCGCGGCCTGCAAATCCGAACGGATTTGCAGGAAATAAATATTGTACGGCATATTCCGCCGCGTTTCATGCCGGGAGCGGAAAAACGGACCGGATACCAAGCGCACGTTTCAGGCTGCACAGGATGAAAAAGACAACGGCTCAACAATCCGCAGGGGGACACTGGATATGCATTCTATTATCAACCCTTGCACTGGAATCAGGATTGCGGTGCACAAAGGATAAAAAATTGAAATTACCGATATAAAGGGCGGACAGGTTGTCGATTTCTTCGCTGAAATGCAATGCGACGATGCCGAATTTCTGTCTCCGGGGGTTACCATCGACTGCAATGCGTCATTGCGCATACGGGTCGGAGATCTGCTCTATTCCAATAAATACAGACCGATGCTCCGCGTTTTATATGACGACGTCGGGGAGCACGACCTACTGCACCCCTGTTGCCGGCCTGAGATGTATGATTTCTTTTATCACAATGGCAAGGGACACCCGAACTGCTTGGACAATATCAACAAGGCGCTGGGAAAAACGCGCCCCAATCTGCTTCCCGTTAATTTATTCATGCACACAAGGATCAACGCAGACGGAAGCATCGAAGTGTGCGAGCCTTTATCCGAAGCAAACGATAAAATTGTCCTTGAAGCACTGGAGGATATGGACCTGGGAATCGCCGCGTGCAGTGTTTCTGAAAGCGCCTGCAACGGCGGAGCCTGTACCGCCGTTGCGGTCAAGGTAGAGTAACACGCCAATTTTTACGGCATTTGCTTAAGCGTAATGCAAAATTGCACAAAGCCTACGCATAATCAGATTTTGCGATGGCTTTTGCCGAGCATAATCAGATTTTGCGATGGCTTTTGCCGAGCATAATCTTATATAATGGGCCATACGAAGGTTTTGCGCCTTACCGTTTGATTGCGTTTTAAGTAACGGATACAGTTTCCGAAAAGGCCTCCCTGTGAAAAAAGCTGTCAGCGAAGCGGACTGAGAGATTTACGCCCCCTTTCGTCCCTGCGAGGCGCCTCACCTTATACACAGGAGGCTTTGGGGCAGCGGTATACTGCACGGCATACGCAGTAAGTGTATAATAAAGCGCCTTTATAATCTGTTCGATAAATAAGAAGTGGTTAAATCATTCTAATCGGGAAAAACATATAATTCTTTCCGTTTAGGGGACAGCAAAAATCGCATACGGCTCCAACCAAGGTGAGATTATTCGCCTTCATATAGTCTAATACCTCCGAAAATGTATTATCATTTTCAACCTCAGCGTAAATGGATTCATAGCCCGGAATTGTCCATTTTGTCCATCCCTCGGGCGCTTCGGCATCATCAATACATTCAACGCCGGCAAGGTATAACCCTTTGCTGAAGTTATCTTCCCACGGTTTGTATAAACGGGAAAAATCGGACATTGCGCCCCAAATACCAACCAAATTGCCATTTTCGTCTTTTTTGGCTAACGGCTGAACTTCACTGAAATGAGAGTTTGCATCCGACCATAATTTTTGAATAAATCCTTGACCCTCCAAAGTTGAACCTTCTTTACCAATCACAACAAAAGCATTCTTCGTGTATTTTTCAATCCTCATACGCACTCCGTCAATTTCAAAAGTTTATCAGTCTGTTTATCACACAAAAAAATACAAGCGCAGCCACAGCAGAATCAACTGTTGTGGCTGCCAACTGTCTTATGGCTCCTGCTCATTATGTCAGGGGATTTGCGTTCCTTGCTTTTTTGTGCGGTTATGATGCAAAAGGCGGGATTCCCTCGATATCATACGAGTACGCGTGGTTAGGCCGTTTCAGCGAGCAGTGCGGCGGCTTTTTCCGTATCATCGACGCGCATGACGACGACGGCGCCGTTTTCCTCATGCGTCAGATAAGCATAAAGATATTCCACATCAATGCCGTTCTCGGTCAGCTTTGCGAGGATGCGCGCCAGCGCGCCCGGCCGGTCGCCGAGCGGGACGGCGAGCACGTCGGTCAGCGTAGCGGTGACGTTGTTTTCCGCCAGTATGGCAGCCACCTCCTCAGGCTTGTCGGCAATCAGCCGCAGGATTCCGAAGCTGGTCGTGTCGGCGATTGAAAGCGCACGGAGGTTGATATGCTTTTCCGCCAGCAGCCCTGTAACAGAGGCGAGCCTGCCCTTGCGGTTCTCCAAAAACACGGATACCTGTTTGATGATCATACCCCAAAAGCTCCTTTCCGTTTTAACCTGCGCCCTTCAGCGCAGCGTGCGGTTGTCAATGACGCGCTTGGCCTTGCCCTCGCTGCGCGGCAGCGACGACGGCTCGACAAACGTGACCTTGGCCGCAATGCCCAGTGTCGATTCAATGGACGCGCGGATCTTCGCTTCCAGCTCCTCGATGCCGCGCATGCTGTCGGAAAATGCATCCGCCGACAGTTCAACCTTGATCTCCATAACATCAAGGTTGTTGACACGGTCAACATGGATCATATAATACGGTTCCACCTGTCCGACGGACAGCAGAACGCTCTCGATCTGCGACGGGAACACGTTGACCCCACGGATGATCAGCATATCGTCGCTTCGGCCGGTGATGCGCGCCATCCGTGTCAGCGTGCGGCCGCAGGCGCATCGCTCGTGCGTGATGCTGGAAATATCGTGTGTATTGTAGCGCAGCAGCGGCAGCCCGCGCTTGGTCAGCGTGGTGAATACGACTTCTCCCTTTTCACCGTCAGGCACGTTCTTCCCTGTCGCCGGATCGACAATTTCGATCAGGAAGTGATCGTCGTTCACATGCAGACCGTCCGAGCCGTCACAGCCAAAGGAAACACCCGGTCCGCTGATCTCCGAAAGACCGTAGATATCATAGGCCCTGATGCCCAGCCGCTTCTCGATTTCCTCCTTCATCCGTACTGTCCACGGTTCAGCGCCGAACAGGCCGGCCTTGAGATGGATCGAGGAAACCGGAATATTGTTTTTTTCCATTGTATCGCCGATATACAGCGCATAAGACGGCGTGCAGCAGAGCATCGTCGAGCCGTAATCCTGCAGCATCGTGATCTGACGTGCGGTATTGCCCGTTGATGCGGGGATGACCGTCGCTCCGATGCGCTCAGCGCCGCCGTGCAGGCCCAGCCCGCCGGTGAACAGGCCATAGCCGTAGCAGACCTGAATAATGTCCTTCCTTGTGCCGCCGGCGCAGGTCAGCGCGCGCGCCACACATTCGTCCCACAGTGCCAAATCGCCCGCCGTATAGCCGACGACCGTCGCCTTCCCCGTCGTGCCGGAAGAAGCATGAATACGAACAATTTCTTCCATCGGAACGGCCAGCAGGCCATAGGGATAGTTATCGCGCAGATCGGTCTTGGAGGTAAACGGCAGCTTCTCCAGATCCTTTGCCGTGCGGATGTCCCCGGGCTGCGCGCCGGCTTCGTCAAACATCTTTTTGTAGAACGGAACGCGGTCATATGTATAGCGCACCTGCTCGCGCAGCCGTTCATCCTGCAGCGCACGCAGGCGCTCGGCATCCATCGTTTCGATTTCTTCGTTCCAGTACATTGAAAATCCCCACACCCTATCTTTCCAAGCTATATAGGTGCAGTATACCAAATTCCGCACCAAAAGTCAAGAAAAACCCTTATACGAAACTCAGGCAGAACTGTACAAAAAGCCGAGCAAAATTTTATATATAGATTCAGTGAAGTTTTTTATCAACCGTTTTTCGGGCTTTCGTATTTTATCCGCTTTACAGCGCCGTTCGGATATGATATAATAATATTTGTTAGAGAACCGCTCAATTCATACAATGCGTATTTCCCGCCGGGACGCTGCAGCGCTTCAGCGCAAGGTTCAAGGATTCCGGGCCGTTTTGCCCAATCGCCCTGTACTTGAACAAAGCTGATTGTCCTCGAAATCCTTCGCGTTCAAGGCTTGCTGCTTTGTTCGGTACGCATTGTAACAACAGAAAAGCAATATTTCGGAAAGGAAGCGTAAATCCATATGAGCAAAATTAAAGACGTCGCCCTCGCGCCGTCGGGTGAGCTGAAAATAGACTGGGTCAAGCGCAACTGCCCGCTGCTGCGCACGCTGGAAAGCGAGTTCACCGCCGAGAAGCCGTTCGCCGGGCTGCGCATCGCGCTGTCGGTACACCTGGAAGCCAAGACCGCCTACCTCTGCCGCGTACTGGCAGCAGGCGGCGCGGAAATGTACATCACCGGCTCCAACCCCCTCTCCACGCAGGATGACGTGGCCGCCGCGCTTGTACAGGGCGGGCTGGAGGTGTTCGCCGCTTACGGCTGCTCCGAAGCCGAATATGAGGCCAACATCCGCGCCGTTCTTGCCAATAACTGCAACATCATCATCGACGACGGCGGCGACCTCGTCGGCACGCTGCACGAGGAAATGCCCGATAAATTGCAGTACGTCCTCGGCGGCTGCGAAGAGACGACAACCGGCATCATCCGTCTGAAGGCGATGGCATCCAAAGGGACTCTGCGCTTCCCGATGATCCTCGTCAACGACGCCGACTGCAAGCACCTGTTCGACAACCGCTACGGCACCGGGCAGTCGGTCTGGGACGGCATCAACCGCACAACCAACCTCATCGTGGCGGGCAAGACCGTCGTCGTCGCCGGCTACGGCTGGTGCGGCAAGGGCGTGGCGATGCGCGCAAAGGGGCTGGGCGCGAAGGTCATCGTCACCGAGGTCGACCCCGTCAAGGCCATCGAGGCGGTGATGGACGGGTTCGAGGTAATGAAGATGAACGACGCGGCCCGGCTGGGCGACTTCTTTGTCACCGTCACCGGCTGCTCGGAGGTCATCACCGAGCGCGACTTCGCCGTGATGAAGAACGGTGCGCTGCTGTCCAACGCGGGGCATTTCAACGTCGAGGTGGACGTGGAGGCGCTCGAGCGCGTCGCCGTGGAGAAAAAGGAAATGCGCAAGAACATCTGCGGCTATAAAATGCCCAACGGCAACTGGCTCTACCTGCTGGCCGAGGGACGGTTGGTCAATCTCGCCGCGGGAGACGGCCATCCGGCGGAAATTATGGACATGAGCTTCGCCATCCAGGCGCTGAGCGCGCGCTATCTCGCGCAGCACAAGGGAGAGCTGACCGAAAAGCTCGTCCCCGTCCCGACCGAGGTCGACCGCCGCGTGGCGTCGATGGAGCTGGCGTTTATGGGCAAGGAGATCGACACGCTCACAGACCGGCAGAAAGCCTATCTGGCGCAGTAGGATGGAGCTTGCCGCCCGGCTCGTCGGCTTCTGCGGCACAGTGGGACTGTTCCTCTCCTGCCAATAAACGCGAAAAGCCGCACCCTGCTGTTTCAGCGGCTCGGCATCCCGATGCGCACGCTGCACTTATCCGGCTCTCGGCGTGGTCGGGCCGGCATAATGAACCTGCTCGGCGTCGGGCGCGCCCGGCTTTGCTATTACATGAAAAAGCCCTGCGCGCCCGCCGGCTCTGTCCGGTGTGCTCGCGTAGGTGGACGCATTCTCGCTGCTGCCGAGCGCGGCAATTCTGCCGTCCACCTGCGCTTACGCAAAAAGACAGCCAAAAGCCTTTTGACAGCTGGTGTTCCCCTGCTCGCCGCTGTGGATGATCCGCAGCATCCACTCCGGCTCGATTTCCGGCGCGGAAACGGAAATGTTTGCGATGCTCTTACTCGGCATCGCCATGTGGCGCTACAGCCGCGCGCCGAAAACCAGACCCGAGTAAACAGGGAAACGACATAAAGCTGTATTTTCGAGATTCCGGCGCCGGCTGCATCGTCAGGCAAGTCCTCATCTTCAAACCGAAGAGCGCAATCCCTTCCGGGCCAAACCGTTCTACCGCTTTCATCCGGTGCAGAATCTACCCTTTCCCTCACGGCGAGAGCGAAAGCGTACATGCTCGGCAACAGGACTGCAAGGCGCACTTTGTGCGATGTACCGCGCAAAGCCCATCGACGCGTTTATGAGGGAAAGATACGTCTGTCTCCGAACGCACGAGGACGCCGTCCACGCAATATCCGCAAAGCGGAGGGAGCAGATCGGGCGTCCGAAGCCATTCCGTTTCCGAAAAGGGGGATTCCTATATGACATACACTTCCGCACAGGCAGCAAAGCTGCTCCGCAAGCTGAATGATGAATATGCCGCGCTTCTGGGCAAAGAAGCTAAAAGCAAAGAATTCAACGCGGCTGTCGGTGAAAATGTCGAATCAGTGCGGCCCGAATACAGCTATACCGACGCGCAGGAAAGTCAAAAAGAACTTGAAGGCAAAATCCGCAAGCTCAAGCACGCTGTCAATGTATTCAACGCCACACATGTCGTCCCCGGCTTCGACATGACCATCGACGAAATGCTCGTTTACATCCCGCAGCTGACCAGACGAAAAGCCAAGCTCGCCGAAATGAAGGCCAAGCTGCCGAAATCGCGCGTATCGGAGGTCGGCGCACGGATTTCCAATGTCATCGACTACACTTATCTCAATTATGACCTCGCCGAGGTGGAGGCCGATTACGAGCGCGTGTCCGACGAGCTGTCCGACGCGCAGCTTGCGTTGGACGCTGTCAACAGCAGCGAGACTTTTGAATTCGACTTCTAAAATCTTTTTCCGTCGCATAGAGAGCAGTGCTGTCAGAGCTTTTGCCGTTTGGGATCAGGTTCATCGTTTTTGATCCGGTTGTTTTACGGTTATCCGTTATCCCGCTTATGTTCAAGGATGCGGGAAAGCATAAAAAATCTGCTTCTTGGTGTGAAAAAACTTGCGCAGCACCGCTGCGCGTTTGCGGCTGAAGTTCGGTTACAGGCCGCGCCTGAATCATTCCGACGCGGCGGAAAACAGATATGGATCGGCAAATCCCCGGCATTTTACACGGGACCCAATCAAAACGCTCCATACGTTTGTTTATTCGTACGATTTCTTGATAAAACGATCTGAAACCGTTTGATTCCCTGCGACAAAGGCCGCCAAAAAAAATCATCTTCCGGGCCCGTATTCTTGCAAGACTTCGCAAACGGGTGCGGACGAAGGATAAAACCGATTGCACAAGCGTTTCAAAAAGTGAAAGCGCATAACGTTTCTGCAATCTCATCAGACGAAAGCGTGCCACCTTTTTTCAAACGGCGGAGGGGCACGGACAACGGAAAGATCTGCCGTAAAACAGCACCCTCGACGGAACGTTCACCGCAGGGCGGCAAACCTCGCAAGCAAATCGGGGAATGATAAAGCCTTCACCGCAGGTTCCCTGATGTGCCTCGCTGAAATGGAATGCTTATACGCTCTTCATCATTTCCGCTTGGCTTCAGGCAGACAGATCAAAAAACGGTATGCAAAAACTGCATACCGTTTTTATTCTTTTCTCTCACAGCAGCGTTTCAAAAAAGCGCTCGGAAACAGCCGCCGCCTCGTCCCTGCAAAGCGCACGGAAATCCAGAGGTCCCGTATGCTTGCGCAACGCCTCAAACAGCAGCTTCTGCTCAGGCAGATAGACGTCACGCACCAGCTCGGCGATGTACGAGCGGCAGTACATATTGTTCGCGTTTTCCTTAAGCGTCCGCTCGAACTGCGGATTGACCGGCGAAACCGCCTTCAGCTTTTCCAGCGACGCACGCAGCGAATAGTCCTCATGTTCCGCCAACAGCGCAGCCAGCGCTTCGGTTTGTTCGAGACAGGATTCGCAGAGCGGCGCGACATCCCCGCCCGTCAGATACGCACGGCGGAGCTTGAGGATCGTCAGCGAGATACGGCGGCCGAGCAGCGTGCGGCGGATGTCCCACACATCGCGGCGGACGCGCGGATCGGCCAAATCGATTCCCGCCAGCGCATGTTCGATCTCAGGCGCACGGAACAGCGCTTTTTCAAGCAATTCGATCAGTCCGTCATAGCGTTCGGCGGATTCGTTTTCCTTGAACGCAAAATGGTCGAAAATATTGAAGAACAGGTCGGTCGTCAGCTTCCTGCCGTCGTCCGCACTCCAAACCGCAGCGGCGGAGATATCCAGCATCGCCAGACGCACGGGCAGCATCGCATCGCTCTGCGCGCCGTAGCGGCGGCGGCAGAAATCCGCAGCGAAGCGGCGCGCGTCGATTACCCCGTCCGCCCACGCGTTGGCAGCGGCGTACTCGAGCATAAACGTGTCGGCGTGCGACAGCTCGGGCCAGAGAACAAAGCCGACGCAGAGCGGGTCTGCTTTGGCTTTTTCCATCACGCGTTCGATGAAAGCGTAGTCGTTGCGGATCTCCGAGTTCGGCTCATAGGCCTGAAAGATACCGAAAATCCAAGGAAAGCGGCCTATTACATCCCAGTTGAGCACCGAATTCTCGGTCTGCGAATCGGAGGTATAATCAAGCAGGAGAACCTGCTCTTTGTCCAGCTCGTCCAGCAGGCGGCGAACTTCGTCATTGGTATAGGTAAAGTACAAATCCCACGAAGCCAGCAGCAGCTTGCTTCCGGGATAGTTTTCCCTGATATACCTGCAGATACGACGGTAAACGTACAGCTTCAGCCGCAGATTGGCCTCACGGTCCTCGGAATAGGTGCGCTCGGCCAGGCCGATGGTATGAAACAGCCCTGCCTGCCCGTAATTCCGAATGTGCGCGGCGGTGAGCGCGAAATAGTTATCCAGATTCGCGTCGTCGGCAATGTCCCAGACCAGCCCGGTCTGCTCGCTGTAGATGCCGCTGTTCTGCGAAAGCAGCCGGGGTTGCTTGGCACGCAGGAAGTCCAGCGGTGTGCGGGAGTACCAGTGCGTCATCGTGCCGCAGTCCTCGGGGTGCATCAGGTCGCGCTCGAAGGCGTAGGACAGCACCCGTTTGCGCAGCACGCCTCGGTACTCGAGAGACCAGAAGAGCGTGCGGTCGTCAAACCCCTTCCCCGCCTCGGGAAGCCTGTCCACGGCGGAGGGATAGGAAACGCAGTCGGGGAACGCCTTCTGGAACAGGTCGTCCAGCCCCAGCCGCAGCATAAACAGGTTCATCCGCTTTTTCAGCAGCCAGTCAATTTCACGCTCCCAATCCCCCGGTCCCCACATTTCGGCCTGAAACCGGTGCAGCGAGCGATGTGCAAAATACCGTGTGCCGCGGTACGCAAAGCGCGGCGTCTCGGCGAGCGACACGCCCTCCCACACGATGTCCGCGCGCTTCGGCACGGTGTCGCCGTCCCAGAAATATGAACAGCCGCAATACTGCTCGAAATAGCGGTAAACGGCATAAATCGCCGACCGGCCGCGGCCGGACGCAAGGTAAAGCACCCTGCGCCCGTCCTCGGCTGCGCTTTTGATCGTATAGCCGTCGCCGCCATAAACCAGCGGCGCAAAATCCAGCCGTCCGTCCAGCACGCGCTCGGCCGCAAAGCGGTTGACGCTGTCCGAGCCGATGACGACAAGATCGCCCGTTCCCGGGACGTCTCCGTCGCCGGCAAAAGCGGCCGGACGACCGGTGCTCTCCTCATACAGCCGCGCAAACTCGCGCGCGGCGATACCGTAGGCGCTGTGTGCGCGATGCGGCCTGACGATGGTCAGCATAAGCTCCCGCTTTACAGACGGGTCGCGCGGAACACACGCGCCGAATGCGGCTCAACGACAGCATACATACCGTGTACGAATTCACCCATATCCACATGCGCAATCACATCGCGCAGCTTTACGCGGTCGGTCATTTCCCAGCCGCAGTACTGCCACGAGAGGATCATTTTCTTGGGCGAATCGCCCTCGTTAAGCAGACAAAAGGCAATATCGCCGTTCTGGAGCGGCTTGGCGAGGATAATGTCGCCGTTGCTCATCGGCGGCAGCGCATAGCCCTGAACGCCCAGGTCATCCTGATTGATGGCAATAAGCTCCTTGTTCAGCAGAATCCTGGCAATCTCGGGACGCGTCTTACGGACGTCATGTCCCATCAGCAGGGGCGCGGCGAGAATACACCAGAGCGAGAAGTGCGCGCTGTACTCGTTGTCCGTGCAGCCCTTGCAGACGTCCTCCGGCTTCATCCAGCCCACGCCCGACGCCCAGCCCTCACCATCCAGACCGACAACCATCATATCCGGATCGTTCCAGCCGTTCGGACCCGAGAAGGGCGCCACAGACATCGCATTCTTCGCCACATGCACGATCGAGGACCACTGGTCCGTAATATCGCCCGACAGCCGCCACATATTTGCGCCCACGCTGCGCATCCACTCGGTCACTTCAGTACGGCCGAGACAGCCGGAGAAAAGGATATCCCTGCCGCTCTCGCGCAGCGCCTGTCCCATCCGGCGGAACAGCTCAGGCGCGTTGGTGCCCGGCGCAACGTAGCCGAAGTCATATTTCAACAGGTCGACGCCCCACTCGGCAAATTTGCGCGCATCCTGCCGCTCGTAGCCGTAGCTGCCCGCGCGGTTGGCGTAGGTCAGGACGCCCGCGCCGGCATAAAGGCCGAATTTCAGCCCGCGCTCGTGGATATAATCGCCCAGTGCCTTCATCCCGGACGGAAACGTCTCCGGATTGGCCTGCAGATCGCCGTTTGCGTCGCGCTCAAGCGCCATCCAGCAATCATCCACAGAAACATACGTATAGCCCGCGTCGCGGAAGCCCTGTTCCACCATCGCGTCGGCCGTCTCGCGCACGACCTGCTCATTGATTTTCCCCGGCCCGAAATAATTCCAGGCGTTCCACCCCATCGGGGGCTTTGGTGCCATTAATGCCATCGTTATTTCCCTCGCTTTTTTATTTTTCTCCGTCGTTCGTACGGACAGAGACCGTTTACGGCGATTGTAACACAAAGAACAGCGAATTACAAGTAGGCACGCGCGAAAAACGAAAAATCTTTTTTAGGCTTCCTGCGCTGAGAAGTCCGGCACAAAGTGACATACATATGCAAAGAAATCCATACCCACCCACGCATCTGCAATTTTCCGAACAGGTCAGAACGCTTTTCCAAATTGCGGCGAATCAAGATAAAAGCAATCCATCCTCCGGAGTGAAGGCACAAGGCTGTATCCCGCACCCGCTGATGTAAAATCCGCCTTGCTTTTCATCTGCGGAAATATTCCGCGTATTCCGCACGGCTGCTCCATAACAAAACGGCGGCAGGGAAAAATCCCTGCCGCCGGAATGTGGCACGCCGGTCAGCCCTGCGATTTGCCGCCGCGGCGTCTTATCTCCATCGGAAGATCTGTTTTCAGACTTTGTTATTCCCCGACGGTGAACGTCCAGGTAGACTTGTTGCTCGTGCGGCGGCCGGCCTCCATCAGCGTCGGCGCACCGGTGTCAAACTTGGAGAAGTAGACTTTATTGTGGGACGAATTCATATCCCAGATAAAGGTCTTATCGCCGTTGGAGAAGAAGTCGCTTGCATCCTCCAGCGAGTATACCTGTACGTCGAATTTATAATCCGGATTCTTCGGACCGTACAGCACCACGCGCATCGCGTCCGTCTGCCCGAGGAAGGGGCCGGAATAATCGGGCTTGACCCCTTCAAGCGTGGTTTCGACCTTTTCAACGCTGCCGTCCAGTCTGTAGAATTCCGCAAACTGCCCGTACTGCTTGGAAACAGGGAACATGCAGGTGTACGAGCGGCCCATATAGACATCGCGGATAAATTCGCAGTCAGCCTCGAAGGTAATGGTATTGCCCGCCACACGGTATGTGCGCGTCACATTGGCGTACGGCTTCGACGCGTCGGTCGTATACAGCTCGGTATGCTCGACGATCGTCAGGTTGCGGATTTCCGCGGATTGCCCGTTGGCAAGCACCAGCTCCTCGCCCGTTGAGCCGTCGTAGAAACGGATGTCCACAAGCGTCTCCCTGCCATGGTTTCCGCCCGACCAGTCGAGTCCGCCGTCGGAATCGCCGACCATATTCACATATTCCCAGTCGGTGCCGCCGCCGGCGAGCGCCTCGCCGTCATAGCGCCACGTACCGATATTCCACGTCCCCCAGGATTTCTTATCAAAGGTCAGGGTAAGAGGCTTACCCGCATAGGTGCAGGACAGGGTGTACTGCACATCGCTGTTGCGTTTGAATTCCATCTCATATTCTCCGATCGGATCGCGGTACTTATCGACGATTGCGCCAAGCTTCAGTACGTCGCGCTTTATACGCAGATAATCAGACGGCATCAGTTTCTCGCCGTTGGCCATACAGACGCTGAGCTTCTGCATATCGGTCAGCTCGGTTTTCCGGATCACGGCGCGCTTGGCCTGCAGATAATCCAGAGCCGTTACATTGCCGTTGCCGTCGAAATCGCCCTCAATGACAATTGTCAGGCTTTCCAGCAGCGAGCCGTAAAAATATTTTTCAATCACATCGCCGGTGACAAGCGTTTCATCCGCGCCGCATACCGTACCGTCCGCATGACGGACGACAATGCTTTCATCCGGATTGATATACGCGGCCAAACCCTCGGCTGTCGTGCCGTGCTTGATGCCGCGGAGGTATTCCCCGTCCACCGTGGCGGTGGAATTACAGAGGAAGTTCAGCTCGTCACGCTCGGACGGCTGAAGCTCGACCATCTCCGCGGTCATGACCTCAAATTCCGAAACAAAAACGAACATGCCGCTCGCCGGCTTGATCCTGGCGCGGGCCACAGTCACCTCGGAAGGCTCGGACAGGTCAAGCACATAATTGACATAAGTCCCGTTGCCCTCCTTCTCGGCCAGGCCAACCGAGACAAGGCTTTCTTCGTCCGCACCGATGAAAAATTCCACCGACTCCGGGAGAACGACACTTGCGCCCGAATTATCGCAGCACTGAATTGAAAGCCGTTCAATTTTCTCGGCCGTCTCGGCAAGCTCGACGGTGATGTAGTAATACCCGTCCTCGGCAGCACCGTTATAGAAGGCGTGCCACTCGGTTCCGTAGAGCGACGAGCCCTTGACGCCGTCGGTCAGCTCCTTGCCGTCAATCTGCACATACGCATTCGGATTTGGCTCGGTATACGGCGTGGTCGCCGTATACGGGCTGCCGACCGCGACGTTGACGTAAGTCTCCACCTCGACGGCCGATGCCGCCGCAGACAGCGCAGGCAGCAAAAGCGCAAGCGCCAGCAGCGCCGGAAGCAATCTTTTTTTGTTCATATACATTCGCTTTCCTTTCCTTCGCGCAGAAATCGTGCGCAAATGATGGTTTCTTCCGGTATTATAGCACACTCTGTTCCGAAAAGCAACGGTATATTTGTGCAACCTGCGATGTTTTTTCCCTTACGACCGATCCCGTGATGCAAACGGCAAGCTGCTTTGCAAAAAAGTTTGCCCCAATCTCTTGACAAAAAGAAAAAGTTGTGTATAATAGTAATGTAATCCCGGCGGATGCCGCCGGAACGGCAATATGCGATTGTGGCGGAACTGGCAGACGCGCACGTTTGAGGGGCGTGTGGGTAACCGTATGGGTTCAAGTCCCATCAGTCGCACCAAGCAAGAATGGGCACTGCTTCATCGAGCAGTGTCCATTATTAAAAATTGGCTTAGGAGGGATCTGTATGCCGGATTACAAGGCTATGTATTATCACCTGGCGGGGCGTATGGCGACTGCTGTTGAGGCGCTGGAAGCGACCACCAATGCGTTGGTTGACATTACTGAAAAACTGAAACTGGCGCAGCAGACCACGGAGGAAATGTTTATTTCCACTCCTGACGACGATTCGGATTCTTCAGATAACGTTTCAGAGTAAGAGCTGCAATCCGCAGACTCCAAAAACGGCATACATATAACGGGATATTTCGGAACGCGTTGCGCTCGCTTGCAAACGCGCTTAGCAGCCACCAATTTTTACGGCTTGCAAGCGTTCAGCTCTCACTCTTGAAAAGCAATCCCTTTCATTCGGCTTAGACAGCGGCCAGCCGCCGCAGACAGGCTGCGCACTGTTTCAGTGCGCGGCTTTTGCTTTTATGCGCGGCTTTGGGCCGCGTTTTTTGATTCCCCGTTGCGGCGGCAAGCGGCCGCAGACAGACCGCGCTATGGTATATCCGTGCGCGGTTTTGCTTTTTCCGCATTTAGACTGCATAAGACCCGAAACCACATACCGTTCAAACCGAAAACATAAAATTTCTTTTTCATTTCCAACCGAAATCAGATATCCGGTACTGAACAGATGAAGCGATAACGGCGGAGGCGATACCATTGAACCGTGCAGACACACAAAAACGATTTGAAGAGGAGTATCTCGATAAGATTTTCGGTTTCTGCTGTCAGAAAACCAATTCCAAGGCAGATGCGGAAGATTTGGCGTCACAAATCACGCTCGAGGTATGGAAAACCATACACGCAGAGAAACAGATTGAAAATCTGGGTGCGTTCGTATGGAGCGTATCCAATCATATTTTTTTCAAATGGCTGCGGGCAAAAAAGCACGGAACGACAGCCTATCTGGATGCGCTTTTCGTTTCCTCGGAGAATCCGGAGGAGGCGTATCTCCGCCTGGAAGCAGAAAACAGCCTTCACAGGGAAATTGCAATGCTGTCGGAAAATTACCGAAAAGCCGTCGTCCTGTACTATTTTGAGGGAAAGCGCTGCAGCGAGATCGGCAAAATCCTCGGAAAAAGTACGGGGACCGTCAAATGGTGGCTGCACGACGCAAGAAATTTGATTAAGAAAGGATTGGACACTATGCGCAAATACGGTGAAAAAAGCTATCATCCAGGCACCCTGTTTATGTCCTGCCAGGGGATGCCGGGCGCAGACAATCAGCCGATGAGCTGTGCGAAGCGAATGCTGCCGCAGAATATCCTGCTTGCCGCATACGAAATCCCTCTCTCCGTAGAACAGCTTTGTACAGAACTGGGTACGCCGGCAGCCTATGTAGAAGACGAAGTGAAAAATCTTGTTTTCAATCAGTTGATGAAGGAATCCCCGGCCGGCCTGTATCAGACGGATTTTGTCATTCTTCCCGCACAGGATACGGCTATGGCCCACAAGCTGTATGCATCCTGTTTTCCGTCATATTACGAAACGCTCATCCGCTTTTTGGAAACACACAAGACGCTTCTTACGGGCAGGCGCTTCAATACCGCAAACTTTTCATGGGGCAGGCTTTTGTGGGTATATATCCATATCGTCACCGACATCGCACTGTCCAGGTTCAAGCAAGAGGTATGCAAAAAAGTCGCTTATTCGGATATGCCCGAAAGGCCGGACGGCGGCAAATGGATCGCGCTGGGTTTTGACCGCTCCCAACGCAGCCATGCGGCGGAAACGGAGCGCAGAGAATACGTACCGTTTGACGGTCCGGTACACAAAACAGGCAGAGAATATGCGCAGGGATACTTCCATTATTGGAGCGGACTGGACAGCTCCGTATTCTTCGATATGCCGGACGGCGTCTTTGCCCTGTGCCGAGAAATCATAAAAGGAAATCTTTCTCCACACCGTTTGTCGGAAGAACAGAAATTTCTTTTTTCCAAAGCGCTTGAAAATAAGCTGTTCATCAAAAACGGGGACGGATTCCGGCAGAACTACTACTTTATTGAAAAGCAAGAACGGAAGCAATTGGAACAGCTTGCATATGCCTTTTATCCGCAGGCAAACAGGTACTTTGATAAGGCATATCGGCAGATATTCAATGCATACAAAACGATGGTTCCGAAGCGTCTGCATTGGCAGATGGGAAATTTTTTGTCCAATTTCCTCGGGCATTTCATCACCTGCTCGCTCTACGAAGGCATCCGAAACCATATCCTATCCGAACCGGATGAAGCCAACAGGGAGTGGCTGAGCCTCTTCGCGTCCGAATAACACGTGCATCTGTACGGCAGTGAAAAGCTGCGTGATATGATACCTAAAAAGTAGACATTAAAATATAGGACACCTTGATGTATAATA
>ERZ857984.808-NODE-808-length-32495-cov-4.492170_pt1 | contig 32495 bp, 31 predicted proteins | sample MGYA00519914_ERZ857984 | MGnify/ENA primary metagenome ERZ857984 (study PRJEB31778, sample SAMEA3449417) | human gut metagenome | biome: human gut; feature: human-associated habitat; material: faeces | place: United Kingdom | collected 2010/2012 ... | reverse complement strand
AAGCCGTGTCTACTTTTTTGCCTCTTTCAATTTGCGCAACTTATTGTACCTTATCAAAAGGCGGCCCGGGCTTTTATGTTCAGTACGGCCGGATGTACGTTGACGCGGTGCGCATCACTGTGCAGGAAAATGTCCCCACGCAACCGGTCAACCCCACACTTACCGCAACCGAAAAGACCTCGCCGGTTGCCACCGCGCTCGGTTTTTATGCGATTTACAGTTCGGGCAGCCTCGAAAGCTGTCTGACCAATGCGCAGGGTGTGGTCCTATCCGTCGACGAAAACCTGATGGTCTGTGATACGGTCAGCGGAACACCGGTCTACACATTGGACGAGGCGTTTTCCAAACTGGCGGGAAATGCATTTCCGGTTTTTACGCCTTATAACAATGCAGACATCGCACAACCGCTTGCCCATTATTTGAAGTACGGCAACCGCTCCGACGCCGCTTATATGGATTCCGACGTCAACGCAATCCGCACTGCACGAGAGATCTATCCCTACCTGCGCGGCATTTATCTGGCGGAAAACGGGATGAGCACCTCAGCCATCGCCGAAGCTGCGCTCTCGGCAACGGCGCAAACTGCAGCGCTGCCGTCCGCACTCTGTACGCAGGAGACCGTCGCAGCATTGCAATCTACGCTTCTGACGGTTGCCGCTTATCCGTCGGAAACGGCTGAAACGGAACTGATGCGCGCAGCAGCTTCCGGCGCCAACATCGTCATTTCCCCTTCCGCCTCGGCGGCAAGGAGCGCAGCGGCTGTGCTTGGCAGTACAACAATCACCCGGGCGCCTCTGCTCATTGGTGCCGCAGGCAGTCCCAGTCAGGCACCGGAAAATTCGCTGTCCTCGTTTTCTGCAGCGGTCAACGCCGGCGCAGGTGCGATCCAGGCGGATATCCGCCTGACGGCCGACGGCATTCCCGTCGTGATGAAGGATGAAACGATCGACCGCACGACCACAGGCAGCGGTCGCGTCGATGCGATGACGCTCACTGCCATCAAGCAGTTTAAGCTCTGGGGCGAAAACAATGCGTTTTCCGCTTCCCACCCCAACGAAACCGTACCTTCGCTGACGGAACTGCTCCAACGCTTCCGCAGCACGCAGACGCGCATTTTGCTCGACCTGCGCAGCAACGAACCCGAGCTGGCACGAGCGGTGTCAGACTGCATCCGGCAGCAGGGGATGACCGGCAGAGTCATCTGCATCTCTACCAAAGCCGGTACGCTCACATCGCTGCGCACGGCTCTGCCCGAGCTGCAATGTGCATTGAAGCTGGGCGCACCCGGCGTAACTTCTATCACCAACAGTGTCGAAAACGAGCTTATCAAGCAGCTCGCGCCCGCACTCCGTGCTTCCGCACAGCTTTACATCAACTACGGAAACGTCACGGCGGAATACATCGCTGCGGCTAACGCGCGCGGGATCAGCATCACTCTTTGGGAATACGCCGGTACCGGTACCGCGATGGCGGACAGCTACCGCAGCGGTGCCGCAGGACTAAGCAGCACGAACATACAGCCTTACGCTTCCGGCGTGAAATACATTGCCGCCAACCGTACCGAAATGACCATCGGCAGCGGGCAGCCGGTTCTCATCAGCGTATTTGCTTACGGGCACGACGGCAGCGCAGCCGAGATCACACGTGATGCGAACTGTTCGGTCGTATTCCTGTCCGGCGCGCAGAGATGTACGATCACCAATGGTCGGATCACACCTAAGTCGGTCGGCACTGCGGTCATCCGGTTCCAATATGTCACATCCCTGCCGGACGGCAGCACACTTACGCTATACAGTCAACCGGTGACAATCACGGTCCAAAGCGTGACGCAGTATGGCGTAATTCAATTGAAATCCGGCAGTGCATATCAGCTCGATCCTGCGGCCGAATACAACATCGTCGTTGGAGAGAAGGTCACGTTGAGCGCGTTTCTGTCCAACTTCACTACAAGCGGCCTTGTGGTTCATGACAAAGACGGCAACCCTTTTACGGGAAGCTATATCTCGACCGGCTGCACACTCAGCGCCTATGTGGACGGCATACCGGCTGACCGCTATGTCATTGTTGTAGTCGGAGACGTCAACGGCGACGGCAGGCTGACCAGCTCGGATTATCTGCTGCTCAAGCGCCACATCGTAGTGGAAGAAGTCCTTACCGGTGCTTATCTGAAAGCGGGCGATATGAATCTGGACGGTAAGGTTACGCCGGCTGATTATCTTCTGCTCAAGCAAAAGATTCTGGATGTGTAAGTCTTTCTTTCCGGTTTATCGGAAACCGAACACTTTATTTCTGTTTTCACCTACAAAACCGGAAATCTGCATCCATCGATCGCTTGTCTGTAAACCGAAAAAAACCGGGAGGCCGAAACATTCGGTCTCCCGGTTTTCCTTCAAATGCTGCTGTTCATACTGTAATTGGGTGATTCCTTGGTAATATAGACATCATGCGGATGCGACTCTTTCAAACCGGCGTTGGTGATACGCACAAACCTTGAAGTTGCCTGCAGCTTCCGAATATTTTCAGCGCCGCAGTAGCCCATCCCGCTGCGAAGTCCGCCCATAAGCTGATATACCGTTTCAGAGAGCATCCCCTTATAGGCCACGCGGCCCTCCACACCCTCAGGCACGAGCTTCTTGTTATCGGTTTGGAAATAACGATCCTTCGACCCATGCTGCATAGCGGAAATTGAGCCCATCCCGCGATAAGTCTTGAACTGGCGTCCCTGATAAATCTCCAGCTCACCGGGCGCCTCCTCACAGCCTGCGACCAGCGAGCCGACCATAATCACATCCGCGCCCGCAGCCAGCCCTTTAACGAGATCGCCCGAAAACTTGATGCCTCCGTCACCGATAACAGGAATCCCTTTCTTCTTCGCCACGCGCGCCGCATCGAAAATCGCAGTCACCTGCGGTACACCGATGCCGGCGACTACGCGGGTCGTACAAATTGAGCCGGGGCCGATGCCGACCTTGATACAATCCGCACCTGCGTCGATCAGCGCTTCCGCCGCCTCTGCCGTAGCAATGTTGCCGGCAATAAGCTGCGCTTCGGGAAAAGCGTCCTTAACGGCACGGCAGGCTTTAAGGATGTTATGGGAATGGCCATGCGCCGAATCCAGAACAAGCGCATCCGCACCAACCTTCAGCAGTTGCTCGGCGCGCTCCAGCACGTCGTTCGTGACCCCAATCGCGGCGGCACAAAGCAGCCTTCCCTGCGCGTCCTTGGCGGCATTCGGATACTTCACGGCTTTCTCGATGTCCTTAATGGTAATCAGTCCCTTGAGATATCCGTTGTCGTCTACCAGAGGCAGCTTTTCAATCTTATGTGCCATCAGGATTTTTTTTGCTTCATCGAGCGTGGTTCCCACCCTGCCGGTAACAAGGTTGTCCTTCGTCATCACTTCTTCAATTTTGGTATCATACGAGCTGAGAAAGCGAATGTCACGGTTGGTAAGAATGCCGATCAGTTTTCCGGCATCATCCGTAATCGGCACGCCGCTGATGCGGTACTTGGACATAACCTCCATCGCATCGTACACATAATGATCCTTGGAGAGAAAAATCGGATCGTTGATAACGCCGTTTTCGCTGCGCTTCACACGCTCAACCTGATCGGCCTGATCGCCGATGGACATATTTTTATGAATAACGCCGATGCCGCCCTCGCGCGCGATGGCGATCGCCATACGCGTCTCGGTGACGGTATCCATCGCCGCCGTAATGAGCGGAATGTTCAGACGGATCGAAGCCGTAAGATATGTCGTCAGGTCGATGTCCGCAGGCAGCACCGAGCTTTCCGCAGGTATGAGGAGCACATCGTCGTACGTAAGTCCTTCCTTACCGAACTTTTCTTCAAAATCCATACTCATAGCAAGCCCTGTCCTTTCCTTTTCCGGGCGCGGCAAACGCCGGTTTTTCTGTGCACAGCAAAGCGTTTTTTCTAAAAGATATTAGGATTATTATAGTACAAATCCTCCTTTTTTGTCAAGCGGTTTTTACACTTGTTTTTACAAAATACGCAAGACGATCCGGCGTTTTTTCGGCATTTTATCCTTTTTCCGTATCTGCATCGCACTTTTTACAAATCCATCAAAATTAAATGTTGCAAATTGCGATAATTTTGACTATTCTAATTATACATTAAGCCGGAAAAGGACAAATCAACTATGGACACAAAAACGCCCGAGCTGCTCTCCCCCACGGACACGCCGATGCAGATATTGGAAAAAATGCGCCCGTTCCGCGAACTGATGATGCAATATGAATGTGCAATGCGGGAAGTGAGCACCAAGTTTGAGGTGCTCAACGCAGAGTTTTCGGTTCGCTACAATCACAACCCGCTCGAAGCGATCAAAACGCGGCTGAAAACGCCCGTCAGTATCGCTGAAAAGCTCAATCGCAACGGAAAGCCGCTGAGCGTCAGCTCAATCCGCGAAAACCTATTTGACGTGGCAGGCGTCCGCATCATTTGCTCTTTCCCGGAGGACATCTATACACTCAGTGATATGTTCCTTCGGCAGGACGACGTAAAACTGCTCAAGCGGAAGGACTATATTGCCGATCCGAAAGAAAACGGCTATCGCAGCCTGCATCTAATCGTAGAAGTGCCGATTTTTCTGACCGAGCGGACGATGATGATACCGGTCGAGGTGCAATTCCGCACCATTGCAATGGACTTCTGGGCAACTCTTGAGCATAAGACGCGATACAAGCAGAACATCAAGGACGAACCGTTCATCGCATCGGAGCTGAAAACCTGCGCCGATCAAATCGCAAAGCTGGACATTCGGATGCAGGAAATCCACAAATACATAGAGCACAAGGAATGACAACGCGGCGCGCAGAAAACTGCGCGCCGCGTTTGACGTTACTTGATTTCGTGGATATTGACGTAATATTTTGCAGGCGAATTGACAAGCTCCTTAAGCTTTCTGCTCTCGAAAAACTTAAGTGCGACCTGATCAAACAGCGCGTAGGACAACACATCCTCGTCGCTCTTTGCCACATCCTTCACCTTCTCGCGCAGCGCATCCATCTCAGGCTTGAGCGCGTCGGCGGGACGGCTCGTGATCTGCGGCTCGTCGCCAATGATCTTCTTAACAAAAGCCGGATCAATCGGGACGGGCGTTTTACCGTAATCGCCGCGGACAAGGCCCTTGAATTCCTTCGTAACGCTCTTATAGCGTTCGCCGAAAAGCACGTTGAACACAGCCTGTGTGCCCACAATCTGCGATGACGGCGTGACCAGCGGCGGATAACCCGCGTCAGCTCTGACACGGGGCACCTCCTCGAGTACCTGCTGGAGCTTATCGGACTGATTTGCCTGCTTAAGCTGCGAAACAAGGTTCGACAGCATACCGCCCGGAACCTGATACATCAGCGCATTCACATCGACCTTAAGCACCTTCGGATCCAGCAGCCCGCTCTTGATATACTTTTCACGAAGCGTACCGAAATATTTCGAAATCGTATCAAGCTTCGCAAGGTCCAGCCCCGTATCAAACGGCGTCCCCTGCAGCGTAGCGACGATCGGCTCGGTCGGCGGCTGCGAGGTTCCCATCGCCATCGGCGAGATGGCCGTGTCGACCACATCTACGCCTGCCTCAACCGCTTTGAGAACCGTCATCGAAGCCAGACCGGAGGTATAGTGCGTATGAAGCTGGACGGGAATCTTGCATTTCGCCTTGATGGCGGTGACAAGATCATAAGCGTCATACGGCTTCAGCAAGCCGGCCATGTCTTTAATACAAATGGAATCGGCGCCCATCTCCTCAAGCTGCTTCGCATAGTCGGCAAAGTATTCGTTGGAGAACACCGGCCCCGTGGTATAGGAAAGCGCGGCCTGTACGTGGCCCTTTTCCTTTTTCGTCGCATTGATGGCGGTTTTGAGGTTCCGCGGATCATTAAGCGCATCAAAGATACGGATAATGTCGATGCCGTTGGCAATCGACTTCTGCACAAAGTATTCGACCACGTCGTCCGCATAGTGACGGTAGCCAAGTATATTCTGGCCCCGGAAAAGCATTTGCAGCTTCGTTTTCTTCACCTTGTCGCGAATCTTACGCAGACGCTCCCACGGATCCTCATTGAGAAAGCGCAGGCAGGCGTCAAACGTCGCGCCTCCCCAAGCCTCAAGCGAATGATAGCCGATCTCATCCATCTCGGGAAGGATAGGCAAAATCTCATCCGTCGTCATACGTGTGGCGATGAGCGACTGGTGCGAGTCACGAAGCACCGTTTCGGTGATTTCAACTCTTTTAGCCATAACAAAAACCCCCTTTATTCGTTACTGGAACAGTGCAAGAAATACACCCGCAGCCACAGCCGAGCCGATAACGCCGGCAACATTCGGACCCATCGCATGCATCAGAAGGAAGTTGGAAGGGTTCTCCTTCTGACCAACGACCTGGGAAACACGCGCAGCCATCGGGACGGCGGACACACCGGCCGAGCCGATCAGCGGGTTGACCTTACCCTTTGTAATGACGTACATCAGCTTGCCGAATATGACGCCGCCAAATGTAGCAAATGCAAAAGCGCAAAGTCCAAGAAGGATGATATAAATCGTCTGCCACTGCAGGAAGCTCTCGGCATTGGCTGTCGCACCGACGCACACACCGAGGAAAATAACAATGATGTTTGTAAGCTCATTCTGCGCGGTTTTGGAAAGTCTGTCCACAACGCCGCAGACGCGGAAAAGATTTCCAAGCATCAGCATACCGATCAGCGACGTTGCTTCAGGAAGGATCAGACACACAACGACGGTAACAACGACCGGAAAGAGGATCTGCTCGGTCTTGGAGACGGGGCGGAGCTGCTCCATCTTAACCGCTCTTTCTTTCTTGGTCGTGCACAGCTTCATAATCGGAGGCTGAATAAACGGCACAAGCGCCATATACGAATAGGCAGCGATGGCGATTGCGCCGAGCAGCGCCGGTGCAAGCGTTTTCGTCACCTGAATTGCGGTCGGACCGTCAGCGCCGCCGATAATGCCGATTGAAGCCGCCTCAGGCACGGTAAAGCCAAGCAGCAGCGCGCCGATAAAAGCGACAAACACGCCAAACTGCGCAGCCGCCCCCAAAAACAACGTTTTCGGGTTGGCAATCAGCGGCGAGAAATCCGTCATCGCGCCGACGCCGAGAAAGATCAGCGGCGGGTAGATGCCAAGCTTCACACCGAGATACAGAAAATCCAGCATACCGCCCTCGGTCACGATCTGTTGGATGTTGATCTGATTTTCCAAAAACAGATCCATATGGAACAGATTGGCACCGGGTATATTTGTCAGCAGCATGCCAAAGGCAATCGGCAGCAGCAGCAGCGGCTCAAACTTTTTAACAATGGCCAGATAGACGAGTACGCCCACGATGGCGAACATAATTAACGTTTTCCACCCACCGTCGGCAAGGAAGGATTTCAAGCCGGAGCGCTCGAAAATCATACCGATGGTATCAAACAAGGCCATTTTGCTGATCAACTCCTCTTCGTTTTTATGGATTTTGCCGCAAAACGGCTCAGGAAATCACGAAGAGCAGATCGCCCGCGTTGACCGACGCGCCTTCGCTGACAGATGCTGTGGACACCGTACCATCGCAGGGCGCCAGAATCTCGTTTTCCATCTTCATCGCTTCAATCACGCAAAGCACGTCGCCGCTCTTGACGGCAGCCCCCTGCTTGGCCACAACCTTCAAAACGGTGCCCGGCAGAGGCGAGGTTACTTTTTCACCGTTGCCGACAGGAGCGGACGCCGCAGGTGCGGAGGCTGCGGGTGCGGCGGCAGGAGCCGCTTTGGGTGCTTCTTTGGGGGTCTCGGGCGCTTTGGTATAGGAAGCGTTGGGATCTGCGTCCTCTACAACGACCTCGTAGCTTGTACCGTTTACGGTGACGATATACTTCTTAGCCATGATGTTTGTACTCCTTTATTTATGAATTTTAGTGATGGAAATAACGTTGAATGCACATCTTTCTTCGCCTCTGGAGGCTGCAATCGCTGCCGTCGCGACAGCTACTGCCGTTTCCTCGTCCGGCAAATCGGCAGCGAGGTTCCGCACGGGAGACTCTTTTTCCGCAGCAGCGGCAACGGAAATTCGACTGTCCTTTCTCCCGAAGAGCCTGTCAAATATGGACATGACGCTACAGCTCCTTTATTTTTGAATTTTGGTGATCGAAATGACGTTAAACGCACATTTCTCTTCCCCTCTGGACGCGGCAATGGCTGCCGTGGCAACGGCGACTGCCGTTTCTTCATCCGTCAGGCTGTCCGCAGACTTCCGATCAGACACCGGCTTCGCTTCTGCTTCTTCAGCAGCCGGCTGCGGCGTATCCGGCGTATCGGCTTTTGTACGGAAGAACAAACTGAACAAGTACAGCACGGCCCAGATGATGAGTAAAATCAAAAATACGACAATCATACCGATCGCAGCAATTTCCAGCCCGTAAAGCAGCCTTTCCGAAAGGCTCGCATTTTCGCTCAGATTCTTCATTCCGGAATCGAAAAATTCAGCCTGCGAACTGTCGGCAGCAGCAACTGCTGACGACAGGGCATTCATAAGATTCAAGCTCCCACACATCCCTTCCATTAAGAAGCCAGCCGGTTCTTGCCTCCGGCTGACCATTCCTCTGTATTTTATAACAAAAACCGGAAAATTGCAAGAGGACATGCGAAAAAAACGCCGAAAATAATTCCAAATCCGTCTTGCGTCCGGCCCCACTTTATGGTAGAATAGCCAAAAAGAAAAGGAAGGCTGGAAATATGGCGGATTTACGGGAAAATATTGCGCGTATCCTCCTCACCGAGGAAGAGCTGCAGGCCAAGGTAGCAGAAATGGCGGCGCTCATTTCAGAGGATTACAAAGACAAGCAGCTCCTGCTCGTCGGCGTTCTCAAAGGCTCTATGGTTTTTATGGCGGACCTGATGCGCAAGCTGAACATCAACGCAAAAATCGACTTTATGTCGGTCTCGTCCTATGGCTCCTCGACCGTCTCCTCCGGACAGGTGCGAATCATCCTTGACCTCAAGCGTCCGGTCGAAAATTACGACTTGCTGCTGGTGGAGGATATTCTCGACAGCGGCGCCACGCTCTCCTATCTCAAGGAACTGCTGCTCGCTCGGCAGCCGAAATCCATCCGCATCGCCACGCTGTTGGACAAGCCGGAACGGCGCAAGGCAAACATAGCAGCCGATTACAGGGGCTTTGAAATCCCCGACGAATTCGTCGTCGGATACGGTTTGGATTACGATGAGGATTACCGCAATCTGCCTTTTATCGGCGTTCTCCGACCGGAGGCCTATGCATAATGCCGCCCGCCGGCTGCATACAGGCGTATGCAAAACAAAGCAGGCATTCTCTTCACAATTTTTTGCAGACAAAAAACAAGCTGCCGTCCCGCTCCGCAACGGCAGCTTGTTTTTCAGATTGATGCAGACATTTTCATTACAGCTTCCTCGCGCAAATCACGAAAGACTGCGGGAAACGCTTCGCTTTCCACGGCGAATAATACCGTGTGCTGAATGATGGCTCGCCGTCCAGCGTTTCCCGATCCGTCTCCTCTACAAGACGCTCGATCCGGAATCCCGCTTTGGCCAGCGCATTGATGTAATCGCAAAACCGCCTGTTGTACAGTGTCAGCGGAACCCCCTCCTCTGCTTCCCAATTGGGATAGCTGCGTTCGGCAGGTTTCTTGCCCGTTTTTTTGAACGTAAACGGCTCCGGCTCATCATAACTGCCCGAAAACAAAATCTGTCCGCCAACCGCTTCCGTGCAGTACAGCAGCGGATGATCCCAACTGAATATAAAGCTCCCGCCTTGTTTCAGATAAGAGAACACAAGGTCAAAAGTCGTTTGCATATCCACTGTCCACCCGATTGCATAGATGGAATAAACGACATCAAAATACCCCTCCGGGATGCCGGGATTCTGTTCCATCGGAGAACGGAAAAGACGGTACGCATACCCATCCAAAAGGCCCGCAGCGGTTTCAATCTGTTGATCCGACAAATCAAGTCCCCATAATTCCGCAGCGCCCCGTTCGCCGCACCATTTCAGCGAATGCCCGCTGCCGCATCCGATGTCCAGAACCTTTTGGCCCGCAAGCGCAGGGAACAGGCGGAGTTCTTCTTCAGACGGTATAAAGCAACCGTATTCCGGCAATGCCGTCACGCCGAAGAAGGTATCGGCGATGGCATCCCAGCTTTCTCTGTTTTGCGCAAGTATATCGTTCGGATTCAAATTTTTGCTTCCTCCATAAACTTTGACGGCAATTCGGAGATTCCCACAGCAAGATGGGTCACCGATACATCGACGGACGTAAATCCCACATTTTCTTTTTGATCATAATACGCCGCTCAATAGGCCGCCGTGTCAATCAGAGACGCGTAAACCCCTCCGTGTACAGAGCCAAACGGGTTCAAATGCTTCTTTTCCACCTCCAGTTCCACCGTCGCGGTACGGCTTGCAAGCTCCGTTATTTTAATCCCAAGCAAAGAAAAATACGGACTCGCATTTACAGCCTTCATTATGGCTTCAAGATGCTTTGGATTCACCTTCAACGCAAAAACCCCCAATTAATAAATCGTTTGCCGCCGCAGAAAACGAAGCATGATCCCCTGTTTTTATACGAGTCCGTCGGCTGCCGAGAGCATATAGTCGATGGAATCGCAGAGCGCAAGCCAGCTTGCCTCAATGATGTCGGTTGAAACGCCGACCGTGCGCCAGACACTGCGGCTGTCGCTCGATTCGATCGAAACACGCACCTTCGCAGCAGTGGCCGCGTCGGAATCGATCACGCGAACCTTATAATCGGTCAGCTTCATCCCCTCCAATACGGGGTAAAATCCGCCGAGCGCCTTGCGAAGCGCGAGATCGATCGCATTGACCGGCCCCTTCCCCTCCGATGCGACGAGCGCTTCCGAACCTCCGACAGCGATCTTCAGCAGACAGCCGGTAAGCACATCAGACTTCGTGGGGTCGCTGAGCACAATCTTAAAGTCCAAAAGCTCAAAATATCGCTTCCTGCGCCCAAGCGTTTCCAGCATCATCAGCGCGAGCGAGCCGTCGGCGTTTTCATATTGATACCCCATCCGCTCCTCGTTCTTGATGCGCGCCAGCAGCTCGGTGACACAGGGATCGTTTTTGTCTGTACCGGGAGCAAGTTCACGCAGCCTCTTGGCCACGGCAGCGCGGCCGCTTTGGTCAGAAATGAGTATACCGCTGCTGTTGCCGACCTGTGCGGGATCCGTATGCTGAAAAGCGGCGGACCATTTTTCTTCCCCATCAATATGCGCGCCCGCCTTATGGCGGAAAGCATACCCCCCGACATAGGGCGCGCGTTCGTCAAAAGCAAGATTGGTGATGTCGGCAATCCGCCGCGCACTGCCGGTCAGCAGACGCAGACGGTCGGGCGGGAGGACAGAAAACCCCATTTTCAATTGCAAATCGGGAATAACCGTGCACAAATCGGTGTTGCCGCAGCGTTCTCCTATACCGCAAAAGGTGCCGTGTACATCCACAGCGCCTCCCTCTACGGCAAACAACGTGTTGGCGACAGCCAGTCCGCAGTCGTTGTGGCAATGGATGCCCACCGGCACGGACAGCGCCTTGCAAACCTCGCGAACGACGCGCTTGATCTCACCGGGCATCGAGCCTCCGTTCGTATCGCAGAGCACCACCCGCTCGGCGCCGGCATTGACTGCGGAAACAAGCGTCTGCATCGCATAGCCGGGGTCATTGCGGTAGCCGTCAAAAAAGTGCTCGCCCTCGAAAATAACACGCTTGCCGTTTTCGCGGCAATAGGAAATACTGTCTGCGATCATCCGCAGGTTCTCCGTATCGCTGGTGCAGAGAACCGATATGACCTGCGCAAGGCTGCTTTTACCGTAGAGCGAGACATATTCGTCAGACAGCGACACGGTTTTTCGCAGCAGCTCGTCTTCACGGGCAGCGACGCCCTCACGGCATGTGGAATGAAAGGCGACGGGCTTGAGCGTGCGGAAGCGAACCCGTTCACGTTTGAGGTACGCAAACAGTTCCTCATCCTTTGTAATGGCAGCGGGCGCGCCGCCTTCCGCGAAGCCGATCCCAAGCGCATCAAGTATATCCAATATTTTCAGTTTATCTTTGACGGTATAGGAGACCAACGCGCTCTGCGCGCCGTCGCGCAGCGTGGTATCCAGCACGCCGATCTTGGTTTTCAATGGATTTAAGCTCCTTTTCACGCAGGAAGACGCGTTTCCTGCTGCGTGCGTTTTAGTTTTTGTACAGGTCGATGATGTCCTGTATCTCTGCATTGATCTGATCTCTGACCGCATCGAATGCCGAAGTGATATCGGCGCTTCTGTTCTGAACCAGTGTGGCAAGAACCGTGCCCATCTGTCCGAAGTCATAGGCTTCTCCGGCATCGTAAAGGATATTGTCAAAAATGATGTCAAGCATTTCCTCGCTCTCATCATCACGAACATCCCGACCGAGCAAATTGACCTCATAATACGCAGGCGTGAGCGTATTCTTCGCCTCGGCAGCACAGGCTTCGACAATAAAGGCGGAAAATTCCGGATCAGACACGCAAATCGGGATCGTCAGACCGGCAACTTCACCGGTGCCGCAGTAGGAATAATAATTCTCCTGATCCTCATTCCACAACGGAAGCGGCAGAATACCGAAGTCGATGTCATACGCACGCATTTTGGTTGTGGCGGAAAAGGCCGATATCCTAAAAAGCGCGTCTCCTTCATAAAATATGGCAAAAGAAGTGTCCCAAATCGGCTCTTCACACTCCTGCGCGTAAATCGCCCACGACCCGGAGTCGGCAAATGTCTCCAAAATCCGCCGGGCTATCGTCTGCGAGCGTTCGTCACCGAAGCTGAGATAAGGATAGTCGTTTTCGTCTTTTTTGCAAATCGTTGTACCCGTGCTGCCGATCAGCCCCTGGACGTCATAATAAGATGAAACCATGCCGTAGACACGGTTTTCCTCGCTCGGATCTGTAGCGGCAGCCTTAGCCATTTCGACGAGTTTGTCAAATGTCCATTTATGTTCCCGTACGAGCGCATAAGGGTCTTCCATATTGTTGTTTTTAATGATGTCCTTATTGAAAAGAATCGAATTGGTGCAGACTTTATTGAGGATGGTAATATCACCGGTCGTAAAATAAACGGCATTGCCGAAAGAAAAGGCTTCCGTCGCATTTTTATCCCACCATGGCGCTTCCAAATCAATATACGCAAATGAGCGCAAATCATACAGACTGCCTTCGCCTGCCAGCACTGCCGCCTCACGCAGCGTAGGCATCGCCGCATCGAACATATCGGTACCCGCCATAACCTCGGTACGGATATCCGTAAGCGGTGAATCACTCAGAACCGGAACAATTTTTACGTTATAACGTTCCTCGACACGGGCGTTGCGTTCAAAGACCTGATCATTGATCAAGTCGCCGTACATTGTGCTATGGGTCGTGAAATCATCAGACTGGTAGGTTCCGAATTTTTGACTGCGGACAAGAATACGGAATTCACGCTCTCCCCAGTCTTTATCCGGAAGAGCGGCTTTGTAATTCCCGTTTTCATCACGATACGCATCAACCTCAACAGTACCGCCGGAGGCATCCGAAGCCGGGGAACTGCTTTCGTCGCCGGCGGATTTGCAGGAGAAGAGGGTGCAGGAAAAAACGGCAACAAGCAAAACGGTTGCGACGAATCTGCCAAAATATTTTCCGAACATAAAAATACAGCCTTCTTTCTTGTAATCGTAACAAAAAGACCATCCATCAAAAACGTTTTTCAAAGTACGCGCGCATTCACGCCCCTGTATCCCCCTGTATCATGGAACGATTGATCGCGTTGATATACGCCCGGATACTGGATTTGATAATATCGGTGGACACGCCTTTCCCGGGAAACTCATGTCCTGCAGCGTCGGTGATACGCACGCGCACTTCGCCGAGTGCGTCGGTACCGCCGGTGACGGCCTTGATATTATAAAAAAGCAGTTTGAAATCCTGACCGACGATGCGGTTGATGGCATTGAAGCTGGCGTCGATCGGTCCTTCGCCCGCGCCGGTCTCGGTAAACTTTTCACCCTTGCGGGAAAGGGATACGAGCGCCATCGCCTGCATACGGTTGCCACTTTGGATCTGGAAGGTATCCAACTCGTAGCCGTCGACAATATGCGAGTCGTAAACCGCTTCCTCCACCAGCGCTCGGACGTCGTCATCCGACACATCCTTTTTGCGGCATGCAAGGTCCTTAAACGCATTGAAAGCCGCGAGCGAGACAGCAGGGTCGACAACCAAACCCAGCTCGGACAGTTTCTCCTCGAACGCATGATGTCCCGAGAGCTTGCCGAGCGCAAGGCCCGTACCGGTCAGCCCGACCGACTGCGGGGTCATAATTTCATATGTCAGCGGGTTTGCGAGCACGCCGTGCTGGTGGATGCCTGCGTCATGCACAAATGCGTTTTTGCCCACGACAGGCTTATTCTGCGGCACATATACGCCGGTAACCGAAGCGACGGTTTTGCTTGCCCTGGAGAACATACGCGTATCAACGCCATGCTCCAAGCCGAACAAATCATGCCGCGTCTGCAGCGCCATCACGATTTCCTCTGCCGCAGCATTGCCTGCGCGCTCTCCCAAGCCGTTAAGCGTACATTCGACCTGCCCCGCGCCCGCCATTAAAGCAGCAAGCGAATTGGCCGTAGCCATCCCGAGGTCGTTATGACAATGCACCGATACAACCGTATCGCCCAAATTGCGCGTGCCGCCCATCACACGGCGAATAAGCGCGGCGAATTCGTCGGGCACGGCGTAGCCGACAGTGTCGGCGATATTGACGGTGGATGCTCCGTTTTCTATGGCTGTCTCAAACAGCTCGCAGAGGAAAGCGGGGTCGGAGCGACTGGCATCCTCGGCGGAGAACTGAACGTCCGCACACAGGCTGCGTGCAAGACGCACCGATGCAGCCGTCCGCGCCCGGACCTGCTCACGGGTCATTTTCAGCTTATACTGCATATGAAGCGGCGATGTCGCCAAAAACACGTGAATACGCGGGTCAGCTGCGTCCTTTACAGCGTCGTATGCCGCGTCAATATCGCCCTTAACACAGCGCGCAAGCGAAGCTACCGAGCAGTCCTTTACCGTCTCCGCCTTTTCCAGCGCCTCGGCCGCACGGCGGATGTCCCTCTCTTCCGCGCGCGCAAGCGCACAGATGACAGGACCCCTGATCTGCTCGGAGACCCGGCGTACAGCCACGAAATCATCCTGTGAGGAGGCCGGAAACCCGGCCTCGATCACATCCACGCCGAGTCCGGCGAGCACGTGGGCAATCCTGAGCTTATCGGAAATGTTCAGGTTTACGCCCGGCGTCTGCTCGCCGTCGCGAAGCGTGGTGTCAAAAATCCGAATTCTTCTGCCCAAAACGCGGCACCTCCGATTCAAACACCCGAATACGCTGCAAAGCCGCCGTCCACAGGAATCACCGTGCCGTTGACAAAACCGGAAGCGTTCGCATCGCACAGATAAAGCAGCGTACCGATCAGATCGGACGGCTCACCGAAGCGGTTCATCGGCGTATGAGCAAGAATCTTGTCCGTGCGCGGCGTAGGCTTACCGTCCGCGTCATAGAGCAGCGCACGGTTCTGGTCGGTGACGAAGAAGCCGGGCGCGATGGCGTTAACGCGCACGCCCACCTTGGAAAAGTGGACGGCCAGCCACTGCGTAAGGTTGGACACGGCGCTCTTGGCCGCTGAGTACGCGGGGATCTTGGTCAGCGGCCGGAACGCGTTCATCGACGAGATATTGATGACCGTCCCGCTGCGCTTGGCCAGCTCTTTTGCAAAGACCTGCGTCGGAAGCAGCGTGCCGAGAAAGTTGAGGTTGAACACAAAATTCACCCCGGCCGGATCGAGGTCGAAAAAGGTCTTGACGCTCTCGTCCGGCCCGCCGTCGAGGTCTTCGGGGAACAGATACTCCTTCGTCGTCTGTGCTTTCGGGTTATTGCCGCCGGCACCGTTGATGAGGATATCCACCGCCCCGAACGACGCTTCAATTTGCACAAGCGCCTTTTGCAGACTCTCGCGGTCGAGCACATCCGCTCCCAGCGGAAGCGCCTGTCCGCCCTGCGCACGGATACGATCCGCCGTGGCCGCGGCGCGCTCGACTGTCAAATCGAGCACGGCAACAGAAGCGCCGCACTCGGCCAGCGCCTCGCAGAAAGCCGAACAGAGCACGCCGCCGCCGCCGGTGACAACGGCTGTTTTGCCGCGAAGGTCTATTTTGAATGGAACTGCCATACGATTTATCCCGTCTCTTTCCCTATCCCGTTTCTATGAAAACGGAATTTTATTTTTCTATCCTGATATTCTGCGCAGCGAGCTTCTCGCGCAGGAAATTTACAGCCATGACGATATCGGCAGCCGGATCCTCACCGACCTCCCTCTCCACCGTCAAATAGCCGGTATAACCGATGTCATTGAGCGCGGCGATGTATTTATCCCAATCGACGCCGCCGGTGCCGAGCGGAACCTCGAGAAAGCTGTTCTCGCCGGTCTTGATGCCGTCCTTGGCGTGTGTATGTACGATGTAATCTTTCAGCGTATACACACCTGCAACAGGATCATCGCCTGCAACCATCACAAGATTGGCCGGGTCGTAATTGACGCGCAGCCCCTTGGCGCCCAACGAATCGAGGAACGCCTTGAGAACAGGCGCCTTCTCGGTGCCGGTCTCGGCGGCAAAGTACGAGCCCATGCTGTCGGCATATTCGGCGAGTGCGCGGGCGTTTTTCCGTACAGCCTCCATAAACGGCGAATCCTCAACCGTAAGATGGCCGATGTGAGTGGTAACGATGTCGCAGCCCAGCTCCTTAGCCGCGTCAAGCACGCGCTTGGATTTGTCGACAATAGTCGCGTCGTCCAGATTCAGGCCGAAGTCGCCGCAGATGGCGGAGAATACGATGCCGTTGGAGGACATGATATCCTTGATTTCGCGGATCTTCTCCTTTGTCATATTCTCTGCGGAAAATTCACCGCCGGTGAGATACTTCTGAACGCCGCTGACGCCCAGCTCCGCCGCTTTCGCGATGCTGCTCGGAAAATCGAGGCGAAGGGAGTCGGATATGAGACCGAGTTTCATAGCTGTTTGATTCCTTTCTTTACTTAAAAATGTTTTTATATCAAATCGAGAGGCAGCGAAAAGGCGGCATAGAAGCGGTCGAGAAAATACCCGACCTCCTCCATTCCCATCCCCTTCAGCGTCGCTTCGACTGATGCCATTGCGGGCGCGAACTCGCGGTTGCCACTGTCCAGCTCGGTCTTGCACTTCAGCAGCGCGGCGAGCTTATCGGCGGCCTTGATGAGACGTTTTTCATCCTCGGTATAGCGGAAAATGTCGGCATAGCCGTCGCGCAGCTCGGCCGGCAGGCTTTGGGCAAAGCGCGCCTTGGCCGCTTCTTCCACGATGTCATATGCTTTTTTTGTTTCCGCATTATAGTATTTCACCGGCGTGGGCAGATCGCCGGTCAGAATTTCGGGCGCGTCGTGGTACATCGCTTTGACGCAGACAGCGCCCCAGTCATATGCTTTGCCGAACACCTGATTGCCGATGAGCGCAAGCGCGTGGGCAAGGAAAGCGACCTCCAGCGAATGCTCGGAAAGATTTTCCCCGAAATTACAGCGCATCAGCCCCCAGCGTGATATGTATTTCATCCGAAACAGGGTGGCAAAAAACGTATTTTCCATCTTTATAACTCCGCATATTCGCATATATATGTACGGCAATATAATACCATATCCAAAAGCAAAAGGAAATAGGATTTCAAAAAAATGTTCCTCGGATATTGAAAAAAACGATTCCAAATGCTATAATCTACCTGAGAAACGAAGGGCATTTCCCGCTTCCCATCCCGGCATAACCGAAAGGGGCGGACGGAAAGGAACAAGACCGATATGAAATTCACGAAAATGCAGGCGCTCGGCAACGATTACATCTACATTGAGCTGTTTACGCAGCAAATGGAGAATCCCTCCGCCTGGGCGCGCTTTCTTTCCCGCCGCCATTTCGGCGTCGGTTCGGACGGAATGATTCTGATTTGTCCCTCCGAGAAGGCCGACTTCCGTATGCGCGTGTTCAATCCCGACGGCAGCGAGGCCGAAATGTGCGGCAACGCATTGCGCAGCACCGCCAAGCTGGTATATGAAAAGGGCTTCACCACTAAAACTGCATTTACCATTGAAACGCTCGGCGGACTTAAAAAACTGTACCTTACGCTCAAAAGCGGACACGTTTCTATGATCACGGCGTCGCTGGGCGCGCCGGTGCTGGACTGCGCGCGCGTTCCCGTCATGCTCGACAACAGCGGCGGACGATGTGTCGACCACCCCATCGAGGCTGCGGGACGGCTGTTCCGCATTACGGCGGTATCTATGGGCAATCCGCACTGCGCCTCCTTTATTGAAGATGTCGCATCGCTGGATCTCTCCCTGTACGGCGCGGCAATCGAAAATCATTCCGCCTTCCCGCAAAAAACCAACGTCGAATTTGCACAGGTCATAGACAAAAACACACTCTTTATGCGCACATGGGAGCGCAACTGCGGCGAAACATTGGCCTGCGGTACAGGCTGCTGCGTCGCAACGGTCGCGGGCGCACTGACAGGACGCTGCGAACCAAAGACAGAGGTGCGCCAGCTCGGCGGCATCATCCGCATCGAATGGGACAGAGCATCGGACGATCTGCTGATGACCGGCCCGTCCGAAATCGTATATGACGGCGTCGTGGACGAACGCGCGGCCGAGGCTTTCTTCGCCGCCGAACGCGAGGCCGGACGAAAGGAGCGAGAGTGCATATGAACATTTTGAAATTGTTTGCAGACTATCCGTTTTTTCCTTCCTTTCTGGACAGCGGAAAAGAAATCCGAGACATTGTCTATGACTCCCGCAAAGCGAAACCGGGTACGATTTTCGTGGCGATGCGCGGCGCCAGCCACGACGGTCACGAAAGCTGTATGGACGCTTACGAACGCGGATGCCGCGATTTCGTCGTTGAGCACAGAGTACCCCTTCCCAACGATGCCATCACCTATCTGGTGGCCGACTCACGGCGCGCACTTTCGGTTATGTCGCGCAGCCTGTTCGAACTCGACCCGAAAACGGAGAGTCAGCTCGGCGCGACCCATTGCATTGCCGTCACGGGCACCAAGGGCAAAACAAGCACCTGTATGATCCTAAAATCGATTTTTGAAGCCGCAGGGCGCAAGGTAGGATACATCGGCACACTCGGGGTTATGTACGACGGAAAGACAATCGAGACGCCGAACACGACGCCCGAATCCTACGAAATATTCCGCTATTTAAGGGAGATGCGGCTGAGCGGCTGCGAATATGTGCTGATTGAAGCATCCTCACAGGGCGTAAAAATGCACCGCACGGCCGACCTTTTCTTTGATCTGGGCATATTCACCAACCTTTCGCCCGATCACATCGGACCGGGCGAGCATGAGAGCTTCGAAGAATACCTCGCCTGCAAACGAGAGTTATTTTTCCAATGCGCACTTTCAATCGGAAACGTCGACGACGAATACTACGATCAGGTTGTTGCCAATCGCTTCGGGCGGCTGACTTTCGGAATGGCCGAAAAAGCTGACTACCGCGCGGAAAATCCGCAATTTACCATATCTGCAGACGGTTTTTCCACCGTTTTCACCTGCCGCGAGAGGGGCAAGCGACACGAGCTGTTCCTGACGCTGCCCGGCCTGTTTTCGGTTTACAACGCGCTCGGCGCCGTCGCTGCCGCGCGGAATTTCGGCGTCTCCTACGAGACGATACAAGCCGGCCTTGCCGCCGTCAAGGTAAAAGGGCGGACAGAGATTGTTCCCGGCACGGGCGACGTGCGTGTACTGCTGGATTATGCGCACAACGAGCTGAGTGTAAAAAGCCTGTTTGATATGCTGCTGCTTTACAAGCCGAAACGGCTGATTGCCGTATTCGGCTGCGGCGGCAACCGTTCGAAGCTGCGGCGCTACGCAATGGGTGAAATCATTTGCGAAATGGCGGATTTTTCTGTCATCACTTCCGATAACCCGCGGGACGAGGAGGTAAACGACATCATAGAGGACATCAAGCAGGGCGCCGGAGAAAACATCAAAAAGGCCGTGGTCGTACCTGACCGCAAAGAAGCCATCGAATACGCGTTGAGCCTGGCGGGCAGCGGAGACATCGTTGCCATCGTCGGCAAAGGCGATCAGGATTACGAGGAAATAAAAGGCGTCCGACACCCGTTTGACGAGCGCCGGATCGTAGCCGATTATTTTAAAAACGCTTCCAGATAATTTATGGCAAAGCCTTTTTCCGAAAAAGTCCGCTCATACTCGGTCATAATATTCATACCGGCAAGCGGACTGTTGTGCAGATCGAAGCATATATTTTCGAGTCCGTAACCGCACGAATCGAAGGTTTCAAGCGAATAATCGAAGAGCGGGCGGTTATCGGTTTTGAAAAAGATGCGTCCGCCCGACGCAAGAATTGTTTTATAACGTTCCAAAAAAAGCGGGCTGGTCAATCGTCTTTTCGCATTGCGCTTTTTCGGCCAGGGATCGCTGAAATTGAGATATAGACGCGTGACGCATCCCGCGGGCAGAAGTGCATCGATGGCAGCGCCGTCGGCGATCAGAAAGCGAACATTCTTGCAGCCGGCACGGTCCGCCTTTTCCATAGCCATCATGGCCACATCGGTCACCTTCTCAACCGCCAGCAGCGCCGCGCTTGGATACCGTTCGGACAGTCCGGTAACGAACGCGCCCTTGCCGCACCCCAGCTCGACGAACAGTTCGCGCTCCGCACCAAAGCTCGACAACAAATCCACACGCTCACCGTCCATTGCGGCAAGCAGGCCGCTGACGCGTTCAAGCCGGATGTCACGGTTCTTTTTCGGACGCATCCTCATAAGTATAATCCTTTCCAGATGTCTGCTTTCAATTCAGGACGAAGCTGCGGTGCAAGCGGGCTGCGCCTCTCATTCCTGTATGCCGTCCAAATTGAAATTGAAATATTTTTTGAAAAATCAGTGTATATTTTAACGTCTTTCGCAGATACTACATCATGTCGAAAGGAGATTTGACCGATGTTAGACAGAATCGCACTGATTATTACCATCATTGGCTCTATCAACTGGGGACTCATAGGACTGTTCCAATTCGACCTGGTCGCCTGGATTTGCGGCGGTCCGGCCGCGCTTCTCAGCCGCATCGTGTACACAATCGTGGCCGTCTGCGGACTGTGGTGCATTGGAATCCTGTTCAGGAGTCCTGCGAGAGTACGGGAATAGACGGATCAGCAGGCAGCTTAGCTGCTTGCTTTTCTTTTATGTCCCATTCCGGCTGGATGATCGAAAAAAAGTACGGATAGAACCAACTGCCGTCGCCATGCAGTGTTTTATCAGACGAAGTGGATTCATACGTCATCCCGACGCTTCGCATCAGCGAAAGCGCGGCGGTATCTTCCACATCGACATGGGCATATATTTTCCAGAAATTAACTTCTTCAAACAAAAATCCGAAAATGCGTTTCAGCGCCTCGGTCATATAGCCCTTGTGACGGGCGGGCTGCTCAAGAGCAAACATAAGACCGATCGTCTTAAAGCGGTTGGAAACTTCCTTTTCGACCACATAACCGATAAGCCGACCCGTCGCCTTCTCCTCAATAGCCCAGCCATAAAACGAATCTCTGCGATAAGCGGTAATCCAGCGCTGTACCTGAAATTTGGCTTTTGCAGGCGTCTTATGGCGCAAAAGCTGCCCGAAGCGCGCAGCCTCCTCCGTCCCCGACCAGCGCTCAAACATCGGGCGATAGTCGTCAAACACAAACCTGCGCAGCCGCAGGCGTTCGCTTTCCAGTTCTACGGTGCCTTTGTGACGCAGCCCGGCTTTATCCGGCGGCGCCTCTCCAAGCCGGTTTTCCATACCTGCGCGGAGATAATCAAGACTGGTGTTGAGGCGTACGGCGTCAGCACCCTTCGCATGGATAGCCGGCGATTCCAGTGTCAACGCACCGGCATAACCGGAGGCCCGCAGACGGTCGAACGTCAAAAGCCAGTTGATGTCTCCCTCGCCAGGCTGATAGATGGGGTAAATTTTCGACCAGTCGCACCGCGCACCCGAGTAGTCGCCGATATGTACGTGTCGGATGCGATCCGGCCACAGTTCCTTGTCATCAAGGATTGTATACAGCTCACGGTGGAATTGCGCGGCGCGCGTGTCCAGTGTAAAGCCGAGTGTATTGTATATGGAAGCGAGCTTTTTCATATGAAAACTCGGGCTCTTATGCATACAAAATACACCTTCGACAAGAAGGTCAATCGAATAGCGCGCTGCGATGTCCATAAGAAGCCCGATTCGTTCGTAAATCATCGGCGCGTTTTGATCGCTATCCGGCACGCCCCAGCAATGAGCGACAAGCTTTTCGGCACCGAAGGCCCGGGCGTATTCACAATTGGTCTTGAACAGTGTCAGCGCGACGGCAAGCGACGCTTCGCCCGGCTCGCCAAGCAGGTCGCCGATATACTTGTCTGCGTGAAAAGCACGGATACGAACGCCGCGCTCCCGGCAAATACGCACCAAATCGGGAATCTGCGCATACGAATCGCGAAACATCATAAATTCAAATCCGTCGCAATGGAACGCATCATTATGTTCTGTGAGCAATTTGAAATCGAACCCGTTGCGCCGTCCGATAAACGCACCGGTAGATAAATAAATCTCGTTCAACCCCAAATTCCCCCTTATCGATTCTATTTTACCACATATTTCTTGCTTCGTCAAGAGTTTGCCTTTGACAAACCAACGGTATTGTGGTATTATAAAATATAATATTTCCCTTTGCTTGATACGGCGCCGCGATGCCAATGCTTCAGGCGTTTATTTAGAAATGTACATATCGGAGACAAAGACGTTATGACGATTTTAACCGTTTCGTCCGTTTCCCTGTCCTACGGGACGGATGAAATTCTCAACGATATATCTTTTTCGGTAAATGAAGGCGAACGCCTCGGCGTAATTGGCGCCAACGGTGCGGGCAAAACCACGCTCTTCCATATCATCACCGGCAAAATCCGACCCGACCGCGGCTCCGTGGCCTTCGCGCGCGGTGCGCAGGTCCGGCTGCTCTCACAGAAGCCGGAAGACGATTTCGGAGACAAGACAGTGCTGGACTGGGCGCTGGGTTCCTTTTCTCATCTGCACGAAGCCGAGCTTCGCCTCACCGAACTGGCGGAACGGCTTTCCGAGGGGCGCAGTGCGGATGCCGAACGCTACGCAGCGCTGGAAGAAGACTTCCGGCGCGCAGGCGGTTATGAATACAAAGCCAAAACGCGCACAATGCTCGAGCGGTTCGGATTTTCCGCAGAGGACTTCGGCAAGCCGGCCGCTCTGCTTTCCGGCGGACAAAAAACCCGGCTGGCGCTTCTGTCGGTGCTCGTTTCAGACACGGATGTAATCCTGCTCGATGAACCGACCAACCATCTCGATCTCGAAACGACCGAATGGCTTGAAGGCTTTATCCGCACGTCGAAAAAGACCTTTCTTATCGTTTCACACGACCGTTATTTCCTCGACCGCGTCACCACCAAAACGCTGGAGCTGGAGCATACGCGCGCAACGGTATTCAGCGGTCCGTACAGCGTGTTCAAGCAAAAAAAACAGGAGCAGCGCGCCGCACAGATGAAGCATTACCTTCAACAGCAGAAGGAAATCAAGCGCATCGAGGATTTTGTGGAAAACCAGCGCCGCTGGAACCGCGAGCGCAACATCATCGCTGCGGAAAGCCGTCTGAAGGCGCTGGAGCGGATGGAAAAGCTCGAAAAGCCGAAGGACGAAGTCAAGGCGCCCTCCTTTTCGTTCCAGACATCCGCCAAGCAGAGCAGCGACGTGCTCTCGGTTCGCGGCATCGGCAAATCCTTCGGCAACACGCCTTTGCTGACCGATATCGGCTTCGAGCTGAAGCGCGGCGACCGGCTGTTCATCGTCGGCGCGAACGGCTCGGGCAAATCCACGCTCATCAAAATCCTCACCTCGCGGCTGGAGCCAGACCGGGGGCGATTCGAATACGGGTACAATCAAATCGTCGGCTATTACGACCAGGAGCAGCAGCTCATCGACGATGAAAACACGGTCATCGGCGAGCTTTGGGACGACAACGGCGCGATGACGATGACGCAGGTGCGCACGACGCTGGCCGCCTTCGGCTTTACGGGGGACGACGTGTTCAAGCAAAACAGCGTCCTCAGCGGCGGCGAGCGGGCGCGTCTGTCCATCGCGAAACTGATCCTCAAGGGCGCCAGCCTTCTGGTTCTGGACGAGCCGACCAACCATCTCGACATCGCCTCCCGCGAAGTGCTCGAATCAGCGCTGGCCGAATTCGGCGGCACGGTACTCTGCGTATCGCATGACCGTTTTTTCATCTCGTCGCTCGCCAACCGCATCCTGGAGCTGGACAGGCGCCGCTATCCGAACGGATATGCACTCTACGAGCTGTCTTATGACGTGTTTCTTGCCAAACGGCCGCCGCTGCCGGAAAGCATGCCAACCGCTCCCTCCGCCGTCAAAAAGAACGCAGCGGAGCCGAAAACCGGTGTTGATCCGCGCAAGATTCGCAAACGGTATGTAATCGTAGAGAACGAAATCGGACGCAGGGAAAAAGCGCTCGCCGAAATCCGCGTGCGGATGAACGGCGAAGAAAGCAGCGATTATAAGGCATTGGAAGCCCTCACCCACGAGGAGGAGGCCATCAACGCCGAGCTGGAGAAATTATACGACGAATATTTGGAATTGGAAAGCAGGTTAGAGGAATAAACAAGCGTCCGGCCTAATACTATGTACTACGGTCTACGGGGTCGCAGCCGTACCGCAAAACGCATAGTAAAGGGTTGGTTGTCGTGTTCATATACACCTTAAAGGCTTCGAGTATCAAGTTCTTCGCGGTCGTCCTGCTGTCCGTGGTCGTTCTTGTCACCCTCATCGCCGTCATACCGGAATACGGCACTGCTGGCGACGTGGCCGTCGTTTCCATTCAATACGGCGAGGTCAAAACAAACGATGACCGGCTGGCATTCATACGGCAGTTCGGTTATTCGCCGGTCAGCGAGCCGGCGGAAAGCGCGGAGGTCATTATCCCCGAAACATTTGACGCCGTGTATGAAAAATACAACGAGCTGCAGCGCGCGCAGGGTTTGAATCTGAAAAAGTATCAGGGCAAGAGCGCGATGAAATATACTTACCTTCTGGAAGAATATCCCGGCTATGAAGGGCGCGTACTCTTCACGATGCTGGTATACAAAGACAAGGTGATCGCCGGCGACGTCTGCGGCATCGACGAAGCGCAGTTCATACACGGCTTCGAACGGAAAACGCCGCGCGATGCCTCCGACAGCAGCGCCGCCGAATCCTCATCCGCACAGACGGAATAACGCACTCCTGATCGGGGCATACTGACATTAACGCCGGCGGACGACCGTTTCACCGGCGTTAATATGCGTTCGGAAAGGCAGTGCGGACAACATGAAGCATCTCAACGGCGTGGCGGTCGGCTTTTTTGTCGCCCTCATATTCATCGCAGTCTCCGCTGCCGTGCTGCTGACGATATTTCCCGAGGTTTTGGAGCTGTACCATACTATTGATTCCTATTTGCAATGAAAGGCATCGTTGTATCATGCAGGATTGTACAAACCGGCCGGAACGGCTCGATAAGCTGCTCGCCTCCAGCGGGCTGGTCTCGCGCAGCGAAGCGAAAACTGCCGTCGCGCGCGGCCGCGTGACGGTAGATGGGATTTCCGCCCGTTCACCCGAACAGAAGGTGACGCGCGGCGCAGATATCCGTCTGGACGGCATTCCGGTCGACACCTCCCCCTTTCTATACATAATGCTGAACAAGCCTGCCGGCTATGTCTGCTCCACCGAAGACGGCGACGGCCCGACCGTGCTCGACCTTCTGGCGGGCCCGGACATCCGGCGCGGACTCTTCCCTGCCGGACGTCTGGATAAGGATACCGTCGGGCTTTTAATCCTGACCAACGACGGCGCAAGCGCGCACCGCTGGCTGTCCCCGAAGCGGCATGTGGAAAAGCGCTATTTTTTCCGCTGTGCCCGTCCGCTGGACGAAGCGGCCATTGCCGCGCTCGAACGCGGGGTCGACATCGGCGGCCTTCTGACCAAGCCCGCACACCTGACGGCGGAAATCGGCGGGACAGAAGGGAAAATTACGATTACCGAGGGAAAATTCCATCAGATCAAGCGGATGTTTACCGCCGTCGGGAACGGGATCACTTTCCTTGAGCGAATCTGTTTCGCCGGACTGCCTCTGGACCCGGCGCTTCCGCGCGGCGGCTATCGCAGACTGACCGATACCGAAATTCGGAAACTTATCAACCCAAAATAGGCTTTGTTTTCGCAATATCCAGTTCACTTATTATGCAAATTGAATAAAGCAAACGATGAAATTTTGGGCAAATAAGCTCTTTTCTTCGGAGCGATAATTTGCTATTATATACAGTAGTTAATGAAGGGCAGCTTTTTGTCCTATCATCAGGAGGTTTATAATGGCAGGCGTACTTTTGAAGCACATTTACAAGAGATATCCGGGCGGAGTTACGGCAGTTTCCGATTTCTGTCTGGAGATCAAGGACAAAGAGTTCATCATCCTCGTCGGACCTTCCGGCTGCGGCAAATCGACGACGCTGCGTATGATCGCGGGTCTGGAAGAGATTACCGACGGAGAGCTGTTCATCGAAAACAAGCGCATGAACGACGTTGCCCCGAAGGACAGAGACATCGCGATGGTGTTCCAGAACTATGCTCTGTACCCGCATATGACCGTGTTCGACAACATGGCGTTCGGCCTGAAGCTGCGCAAGGTCAGAAAAGAAGAGATTAAAAGAAGAGTGGAAGAGGCCGCCAAGATCCTCGACATCGAGCATCTGCTGGACAGACGTCCGAAGGCGCTTTCCGGCGGTCAGAAGCAGCGTGTCGCGCTCGGACGTGCAATTGTCCGCGAGCCGCGCGTCTTCCTGCTTGACGAGCCGCTTTCCAACCTCGATGCCAAACTGCGCGCTTCGATGAGAAGCGAGCTGACCAAACTGCACCAGAGACTGAAGACCACCTTCATTTACGTTACCCACGACCAGGTCGAGGCCATGACGATGGCGACGCGAATCGTCGTTATGAAGGACGGCGTAATCCAGCAGGTCGATACCCCGCAGAATCTGTATGACTTCCCCTGCAACATCTTCGTAGCCGGCTTCATCGGCACACCGCAGATGAACTTCATCAAGGGAACGCTCGTCAAGAAGGGCGAGGACGTGTTCTTTGAATTTGGCAGCTCCTCAATCAAGGTGCCGAAGGAAAAGACCGAGAAGGAAGGCTTCAAGGACTACATAGGCAAAGAGGTCATCGGCGCGCTGCGTCCCGAGCTGCTGCACGACGAGCCGCTTTACCTGTCCAAGTTCACCGACTCTACGATCGATGCCTACGTCGAGTTCACTGAGCTGATGGGCGCGGAGATCTATCTCTACCTCAAGGCCGGCGAGGACAAGGAAGGCGACGAGATCAACCTGATCTCCCGTGTTTCCTCCCGTTCGACCGCGAAGGCCGGCGACACAATTAAGATCGCCATCGATACCTCGCGGATGCACTTCTTCGATAAGGACACCGAGCAGATCATCGTTCACTAAGCACAAACAAGGCCGCGGCAATGAATTACCGCGGCCTTTTGCAACTTCATGCAGCATAGGAGGCCTTGCGATGATTCGTGAAGCGCAGGAAACAGACTTAAAGGAACTGTTGCACCTATACTTGTATTTGCATGAAACCGCCGTGCCGGAAATGACCGAGCATTTGCACCAAACCTGGCAATCGATCCTTGAGGACAAAAATCATCACATCATTGTCAAGCTTGCAGATCACCGGATCGTGTCCTCCTGCGTGTGCGTAATTATCCCCAACCTGACAAGGAACATCAGACCGTATGCCCTGATCGAAAACGTGGTCACCCATCCAGAGCACCGCAGAAAAGGATACGCGACGGCGTGTCTGCACTACGCGAAACAGATTGCCGAAGCATCGAATTGCTACAAGATTATGCTCCTTACCGGCTCGAAGCAGGAAGTAACCCATCGCTTTTATGCAAACGCCGGGTTTAACGGCGCCGATAAAACGGCTTATATACAATGGCTGGAGTCGGCAAAGTAAATTGCCCTTTCCATTGCCATAGAAAAAGCCGCGCAGCCAAGCGCATGCAACAAAAAAAAGCCAAGGCGGCAGAAAGCGCCTTGGCTTTTCATTTTTCGGCCGACGTCCGACTCCCGTTATCTGGCGTTCGCGTCATCGATGACCAGCATCGGCGGATTTGCTCCGGTCGGGTCATCGTCCCCGCAGGCAGCGGCGCGCTTCATAAACGCCGTCAGCAGCCCGTATTTGCGCCGCAGCAGGTCATAATGCTTGTTTGTGGCGGAGCACACCATACGGCCACGCCCTGCGGCCAGCAGCGTCTCCTGCGCGAGGTCCTCGGTATCGCTCCAGCCGCGCGCGGCGCGAAACAGCTCGTCCGCATAGGTTTCCAAGCCCTCAGCATCCATCCCCTGCACCTCCTTTTCGGGTGTTTTCGTTATTAAGTCGCGGAAAACGGGATTTGATTCAATAATTTTTGTAAAAAGACGGGCAGTTGGTTCTACCCGTTCCAGACTGTCGAAAAAGGAATTTGCATAGTTCCGCATAACGTTCGCTTAAGAACTATCCCTTTCCCAGAAGTGCGGATATAGGCGAATTTTTACGAAAGGCTTTGAGCAGCTTTTTTGTGAAAATTCCTCGAAGCTTTGTTCAAAAAGTTCCCTGAATGAGGCTTGGGGCAAAGCCCCGATTGAACTATTTAACAAGCAAAGCCGGGCAGATCAACTGCCCGGCTCTTTCTTTTTTCGATTCAACCGCGTGCCAGCACGAAATCCTTCAGCAGCGCGGCGGTTTTGTCCACGCCGAGCACAGCCGCGTTGATGGTAATGTCGTAGTTCTGGGAGCTGCCCCAATCCTTGCTGGTGTAGAAATTATAGTAGGAAGCGCGTTTTTTATCCGTCTTTCGGATAAGCGTGCGCGCGCTCGACTCGCTGAGCTGATGACGTTCCATAACCACCTTGAGCCGATAATCCAACGGTGCGTGGATGAAAATACGCGTCAGCCCCTCGTAGGAGGAAAGCAGATCGTCTGCACAACGGCCGACAATTACGCAGTCCTTTTCCGACGCCAGCTTGCGGATGATATCCGATTGGACGATAAACAGCTTGTCGCTGAGCATCACGTCGTTCACGCCTACCGGGGAAATATGTCCATTGTAGCTGGACATTGCCAGCGAGTACAAAAAGCTGCTGGCGGCACGCTCGTCTGCACGCGCAAACGCATCTCTACTGATACCGGATGCCTCAGCCGCTTTTTCCAAAAGCTCTTTGTCGAAATACTCGACCGAAAGCTGCTCGGCCAGTTTTTTGGCAATCTCGCCGCCGCCGCAGCCGAACTGCCTTGCCACTGTAACGATGTGTCTTCCCATAAAACCGTTTCCTCCCTTTTTATATTTCGCGCCGTCGCGGACGCTTTGCCTTCCATTCTACCGTATATCCATTTGAACGGCAACCGCAAACCCCGGAGTTTTCTGCGCTGCAAGACGCGGAAAACTCAAATGGCCGCCGCATAAACCCCAAGTTTACGATTTGTTTTATGCGGCTATTGCTACATCCGCAAACCCCGGAGTTTTCTGCGCTGCAAAGCGCAGAAAACTTAAATAGCCGCCACACAAACCCCAAGTTTACGATTTATTTTATGCGGCTATTATACCACAATTTTGTGACGAAAGCAAGAAAAATTACATTCACGATGTGTAAATATGTTTTTCTTGACAATTTGTATCACCGGGTATATAATATGCGTGTTATGGTGTTTACAGAAATCATTTACGGGAGGACAGCTATGCTGCATATACAGAATTTCACCAAAGCCTACTCACCGGGGAAGCCCGTCGTGAAGGATTTGACGCTTACAATCGAAAACGGTGATATTTTTGGCTTCATCGGCCACAACGGCGCCGGAAAAACGACAACGATCAAAGCCATCACGGGCATACTTCCCTTTGAGCAGGGGGAAATCACCCTTGACGGCATATCCATTCGCAAGGATCCGATTGCATTCAAAAAGCACATCGCTTATTTGCCCGACAACCCTGAATTATATGAGAGTATGACCGGCTTCAAATATATCAACTTCATTGCGGATATCTACCGGGTGGAGGAAAAGCGCAAACAGCAAAACGTGCAAAAATATGCGGATGCATTCGAGCTGACCTCCGATCTGGGGAACCCCATTTCTTCCTATTCGCATGGTATGAAGCAGAAGCTGGCGATCATAGCCGCGCTCGTCCATGAGCCGAAGCTGATGATCCTCGACGAGCCTTTCGTCGGACTGGATCCGAAAGCGGCGCACACGCTCAAGAGTTTTATGAAGGAGCTGTGCGATAACGGCGGCTCGATCTTTTTCTCCACGCATGTGCTGGAGGTAGCGGAAAAGCTGTGTACAAAGATTGCCATCATCAAAAATGGCAAGCTGATCCGTTGCGGAGAGCTGGAAGAGGTTCGCGGCGACAGTTCGCTGGAAGAATTGTTTCTCGAGCTTACCGAATGACGGATAGGATAAAATCTGCAAAGTTAAGCTGCCGTGCACATTATTATTGCATCACCTGAATTCCGAAAGGAGGATACTTTCGCTTAACGAAAGCGACGGTTATCATAATGAGAAACTTTATCATGCTTTTCCGCGCCAACATGCAGCTGAGCGATTTTGTCTATGGAAAGAGCTCAAAAGACAAAACATCCGGCAAAAAGCTTGGCACGGTGGCGTTGGCTGTATTCGTTATCCTGGCGCTCTCGCTTGTTTCGGGCACAATGTCCTATGGCATGCTTGAACTTATGCATCCGTACGGTCTGGGTGCGTTCGTACCGGCTATGTTTTATATTGCCGGCAGCATTTTAACGCTGATGACTGCTGTTGGCTATTCCCGCGCGCTGCTGTTTGCCTCGCGCGACTTGGATACACTGCTGTCAATGCCGATCTCCCATCTGACGCTGCTGCTGTCCAAGCTGGCAGGACTGTATGTCTATGAACTGATCTTCGCAGCGGTGCTGTTTGTTCCCGCATATATCATGTATTTTGTCGTGGTTGGCTTTACAGCCGGCGGGCTGCTCACAATGCTGATTGCGGTGCTGTTCGCGCCTCTGATTCCGCTGTCACTCGGGTTGTTGGTAGCCTTTCTTTTCGGACTGATCATGCGGCGAATGAAGCGGAGAAATTTGATACAGATCGTATTTTTTCTCCTCTTTTTTGCCGCGTATATGTATGTGATGTCCAACAGCGAAGACATTTTCATCTTTATTGAAAATGCGGGCAGTGATTTCTGGAATCGTGTGACCAACGCTTATTTTCCGGCGGCACTGCTTTATAACGCGATCAACGGTGATTTGCTGAGCCTATTGGGTTTCGCGGCGATCAATGCCGCGCCGATGCTGCTGGTGACTGCGCTGCTTTCCAAATTCTTTTTGAAAATGACCGCGCTTCTCAAGCAAAGCGCAAAAAAGTCCAAATTCGTGATGAAGCATCAGAAAAACAGCGGACTGTTCGGTGCGCTTTTGAGAAAGGAATTTCAGCGCTTTACCGGCTCGGCAACTTATATGCTGAACTGCGGAATCGGACTTGTTCTGCTGCTTGGAATCGCCATTGCCAGTTTCTTCATCGGCGACGATATTTTTGCACAAGCCGGATTCGCAGACAATGGACTTATGGTATTCAGTACCGCCATTCCCCTGTTTCTGTTCTTCTCCACTTTGACGACAACGACCTCGGTGTCGGTTTCGCTGGAGGGACACGCATTATGGATTTTGAAAACCGCTCCGGTACCGACAACGACGATTCTCAGTTCCAAAATAGCGGCAAATCTGCTGCTTTATCTGCCGGCACAGCTTGTTGCTACAATTTTGCTGACGATTCGCTTTGGGCTGAATGTGCAATACGCGCTGTTTTTGTTTCTCATTCCGGCGGCTGCTCTTGGAATCACTACAGCTTTGGGGCTCATCCTTAATCTCGCCTTTCCCAAACTCGATTACGATAATGAAACGCGTGTCATCAAACAAAGCATGAGCGTTTTTTTGTCTACAATGATCAACATTCTGCTGACCATTGTATTCTCGGTCCCGCTGTATGTGCTATTGATTCCATACGCTCCATTTTTTACGTTGCTTGCTTTCGCTTATTTTCTTATTCTTGGCGCCGTCGCCGCTCTGCTCTGTTATATCCTGAGAAGCTGGGGCGTAAAAAAATTTAACGTCCTGCCTGCATAGCGATAAAACAGCAAAAGGCCGCTTGTATGGGAGGCCCTAATAAGACAGCATAAGATTGTTTTCGGGAAACGGCGTAGCTTCGGCTATGCCGTT